>Ga0123355_10001833_pt1 | contig 29749 bp, 17 predicted proteins | sample TergutEmb28metaG_3_FD_89872 | JGI IMG/M metagenome (GOLD analysis project Ga0123355, IMG submission 89872) | Embiratermes neotenicus P1 segment gut microbial communities from Petit-Saut dam, French Guiana - Emb289 P1 | ecosystem: Host-associated > Arthropoda: Insects > Digestive system > Gut ... | reverse complement strand
TGACTCGACGGTTTTTGACCGATAACAACATGACTGTGGTGCCACATCCTCCCTACTCGCCCGACCTTGCACCCAGCGACTTTTTCTTATTTCCAAAACTGAAAATGAAGCTTAAGGGGCGAAGATTTCAGACGTTGGAGGAAATTCAAATAGAGTCGCAGACCGTCCTGAACACGCTACGAGAAATTGACTTCCAGGAATACTTCAAAAACTGGCAGCGCCGCTGGGATCGTTGTCAAGCCTCAGAAGGGGGCTACATTGAAGGTGATACCGGTCCCTAATGTCTAAGGTAAACATTTCTGTTTTTAGTCATTAATCCGGAAACTTATTCACTAACCCTCGTATATCATGATTCCATTGAAATGTGCTGATATTCCTCGTCCCGTAGGTATGCATTGTATGTTGGCAAGTAAGTAGCTATCCTTTGCAAGTATAGCAGTCCCACGACCCTCTGTCCCTATATTGATGTATGACGTGTATCTTCGAATAGTAGTTATCTTAGAATTTGTGACTTCCTGTAACAAGGCCAGGTCTATGTCATGTTTATATAGAAATTCCTCAGGTATTTGAATTCTTGTTGGCGCTGATATTCCATTGATATTTAATGTTGCAATTTTATATGTGTAATCCATTCTGTAGGGAGTAGTAGCAGAGATGTACTGTGTGGTGGGTGGGAATCTTCTTCTATTGAATTTTGTGTCTATTTCTACTTCGTGATCTGTCCCTAGGAGTGGAAATATCCCTGTCCGTTTTGAGTTTCCTCAGACGTTTCGGATTCATTAGATAGGGTGGATGTGGTGGGTCTCCGTCCGTTACAGGGGGGTCCCTCGTCATTCGGTATTTGGAGGCATGTTTGATGTGGATATGGTCCCGTTTTTTACGGTCTCCATATGTTGGTGGGTCGGAGTCCCTCCGCTGGCTTATGTCAGGAGTCATTTCTTCAACCTTATCCCCAGTTGCCCTTCCATCGCTGTCCTTCCGAGTGTCCTCTCTTCCACTTTCCACTAATTTCTGTGGTTGGGTACGCTCCCCATCCTGTATTTGCGTGATAATGCCTGGCAGAGTTTCTTTTGTTGAAGACTGTGTCAAGTGACACTGGCTATGCGTACCAACTACTCCGCCTGGAGGGGTGTCCTTTGCTGGAGTTTCTATGTCAGGTTCATCACACATGTGTGTTATGTCACGTCCTTTCTCTTCTTGTTGTTGTCTTGATGTGCCATGTTTCACCGCATGCGCCCACGATTCTGCCCTATTTGACGTGTAGGAGGGGTTGACGACCTCCGATAGGGATATTCGACAGAGTGATGACCTTGCTCGTTACAGGTATAGCACGTAGGTGGTTGTCTTTCATAGGTAGTGAGCACTCTATGACCTGCTATAAACATATGAGAAGGCCCGTGTGTTTTGGGATTCAATTCCGCAATTTTGATTCCATTCGTTACCTTTTATCTATATTGACTAGGCCATTGTTCTTCCTGAATGTCCTTTACATTGCCATATTTTGACATTGCGTCACAGAAGTCAGGCTCCTTTACCTCTGGAGGTATGTTCGCCACTCTGACTCGTCTCACACCCATGCCAGCTAATTCTAACTTCACTATGTATATCTCACCATTGTCATGTTTGTATTCCTGTTGTCCCTGTATTTTCTGAAGTATCGACTGCATTCTCTCTGCCGAGGCGAATTTTATATGTACTTACCTACGAGGACCATCTCTCTGAATCATTCGGATATCGTCTTCTTGCAGACGCAGTTGTGCGTATATCCATTCATGTATATTGAAGGCGCTTATCCTCGGACTTCAAAAATACAGACGATCGTATTCTGTCGTTTTTCCATTTCCATGCGATGCTGTCGAAAAGTATGTAACTCACTCACTTGTACTCAACGAGGTATGTAAACAAACGTATACACAAAACACAAAACAACACTCCTCGCGAACGGCACATTCACTACAAATCGACCTCACTCTACCACTGCTAACAGCAGACTGAGGGATCGAACCAGCGACCTCCTTAACCACTGTGCCACCGCGGTCCCCAAACTGTATAGCTATAGAAGGCAGAAATTACATTTTCGAATATCGCTCTCAGCAGGTCGAAAATGACTGTTTCCATGAGGCATAAAATTTATGTCTAGTAACCGTGACGTAATCGTGATTCTTGCATTTAGTCAGGTCACTAATAAAGTCGAGTTGTTGTTTTGAAAGGTTATCTTGACTTAACTCCGTGTTTTCCTGAGTACTGAATTTATACCAACGCAGAAGTCAGTAAAGTGATGCAAATTCTGGAAACCCTCTTTTGAGATATCGCTGTGCTAATCGGACAAGAGAAGGAGACTCGTGTTCGAGGTATGTCATCCAGGGATTTGAAGCGTATCACAGGAAAGAAGTCTGTGTCTTGGTGCAGAACAATGCCATATTTATGATATTCGATAGACTAGAAGCGAATGACAATCAAACGAGTTGGTTGTAATAAATATTGAATGATACAAGAAGAAACATCGGTACATTTAAATACGTTGGCTTTAAGAGTGGAAAACAGCAAAAAACACAGAATTTCTAAAAAATTCTAGCACTCAAAAGAATGTGAAGAAGCCAGGATCCAATATCGGTGGACTGTCAAATAAATGCCAGTCACATGTCTTTGGTTGTCAGACCACTGAAAGCTTGCTGATATGTAGGTAGTTGCAACACAATTTCTGTGTCTTTGGAATATGTCGTGTCTGCTGACAATTTCGCGGAGTCGGGATTGAGTTCGGCTCTGCGAAGACTGCGTATTTCCATAATGGATCGCTCATTATTTAGTAGCTTTACATACTGAATCACATGCTTAATTTAAGTAGGCATACATTTTATGTACGAGCAGAAACGTCGTTGATATATATATATATATATATATATATATGGGTATTTATTTAGTGGTGCTTTTTAAAGTGCATCTCTTTATATGTGGAACTGAACATGAATGGATAGTGCACGGGTGCGATCGTGCTTATTTTGACGTGCTACGCCGATTGCTTCTTGGACACAATGCAGAGATCTCTGGGAGTTGTCAGTTAGGATCGAAGTTCGAAGTGAGGTAATATTGAGTAATGAGCGTAATATGTGAAGGTTACATTGACCTGTTGAGTTTGTAAGTCATGGCCAGGTGTTGTGAGCCACCCAGGAGTATGGGCTAAGCTTGGTAGTGGTTGCGCAGGGGAAGTCGCTTAGATATTTATGAAGAGTAACCCATACATTCCAGTTAAAAACACATTGGCTGAACTGCAGTCGAGTCTTGTGAGGGTGAGTTAATTCTATCATTTTTCGTTGTGTTCTATCCGTTTAAAGCTGTGCATAAATATTACTTACTTTTCTTGCAGAGTCTGTACGTGTTCTCGGCAAGATTCCCCCACCAAGTATAACGCACTGCCTTCCTCATTGTCAAGGCCTCAGCCTTCGTCCTGAGGAGACAGCAATAAGGATATGAGAGGAGGCAGTGAGATTATACCCTGTGATTTCACTGGATGAACTACAGAAAACCGCGATGAGCATTACTTAGTACACGCTGTTTCCGAACAAGAGACTACCCATGACACAATCATCGAGTGATTCAGGCAGTAAAATGTTTTTTATACGATTGACACTCCATTATACGTTCCTTTAATAAAAAATTAATTCTCTATACTTAGGCTTATAGAGACAGAAGTGGTAATAATTAACAACGCCTAGTGTAGTGCCTTGTCTTAATGTCAGTCGCTGAAAATGGTAAGACCAGTCTGACGTGACTAAGGCTAGAGAAGCGTATGGAGCCCTTGACATTTCAGTAATGAACACTTCGGACAGCAAGAACCGCGAAATTTCTTTACCAGTTAGACAACCCTTGAGTTTTCAAAACCTCTGCTGCACGGAATTAGAAATGTTTCAATTCCCTTCCCTTTTGGGAAATTTCTGAAAAAAGTTTAGTATTCTTTGATTCAAGACTTCTGTGGTGTGATGCTCTGTGTCTGTCTTTGTGCTGCCAGAACGTTCAAAGAAGCGTAATGACTTCACTGTTAAGTGCTTAAGGGTCCTGGAAGAATATTTTAATTTGTTTCGATTTTTATGTTAGTCCTTTATTGATCGTCTCTCAGTCCGTGTTTAGTTCATCATCCAAGGACAGTTACTGGGTTTCTCTCGTTTCTTGTTCCACTGTCTACTTTCATCACCCATTGCGTTTGGCCAGTTGGGACTGCCATTCTTTCCCGAAATTTCATGTGTGACTCTCCTGGTGTCTTCTCTTTTAAGGGTCAATAAAAAATCCACGTAACATTACCCTCCGGTCTGCTATTTGAACAAACTTTTTTCTCAACGCAGCGAAACCATCCACAGTTTGAACCAAAAAATGATCACAATTGCTATCACGTTCCCAGTAATATTTTTAAACACATTAAACTCCTACATGTTTCGAACTTTACTGGTCTATTATCACTGATTACATTAATTGTTTTGCACAATAAATTTTTTATACAATAACAACTAATATACTCCCCATTGATGAACCAGTGAAGGCCGAAACATGTAGAAGTTCGATATTTTTAAAAATGTATTTGTGAACTTATAGATAATTGTGTCTGTCGGTTAAAACTGCAGACATTACGTCACAATGCACGGAATGGAAAATATAAGAAACTGCGAAACCATATTTCAGGTGCTATGTGGTAAAAATACAGATCACTGGTCTCGAGGAAGAATCAGTTACAGCCAGCCACATTGAGGATGTGTTCGGATTTACTGCCAAAAATATTTATTTTGGAAGGGATAACCTGTCAGCCGCGTTGTATAGAATTAGCATTTCGATGCGGATCACACCAGAAGTCACAGTTATGCTGGCTGTCTGATTACTGCTTGCCAGCCTACAGCAGATTTTTGGTTGCGGAACGAAAAGTACAGTTTCTGAATTGAAACCCTCTTTTCTTTCCTGACGGACCTTCCAGTTGCCGCGTTGACCGCTCTGACGAAAAGTGCCTCAGCCATTCTGCTCATCTGTACGGAATATTTAGGTTGAGAGGCTAAGAGTAGTGTTTACTCAGGATGTCCTGGGTTCGAATATTGATCCCAAGACTTGTCTTCGTGAAGGAGCATTTTGTAGTTTCCCTCAGACGCATCAGCCACTATCTGCGACGGGGCCATTCAAAAGGCCATTGCCTTACAATTCGTATTCTTATTCTCTAAACCTTCACACAACCAACCTGAGCCCACTTGACCCTACGAGAGCCACTCAGCGAATAAAATTACAATATTTATATTTTGGCCAGTTAAATTCATCTCTGATAATTGCAGGTCAGATTTAATTGTACTGCTACACCGCTTCTCTTCCACACAGTCTTTGCCACAACTGTGACATTTATCATTTCATAGGACGAACTTCCCTCTTCCATGTTGATAAAAGTTTGTGTTCTGTGTTATCATTCACTGTGTCTTAACTATTTACAAATTGCAGGCAACTTTAAGTTTGTAGCCGCCAAGATCTGGCTTGAGCGTCGGAAACAGATGAACACCCCTCATTGATGAATACAGCTGACCTAGGTTACATATATATAAAATCAGCGAATGCTTATATAGTAGGGTTATAAAACCAACAAATGCGTATGTGTACAATTAATGTACATTATCCACGCAACTATGTTACACATGTAATTTTCAACACCAACTTGTTAAAAAACACTGCCAAGTTTGAGACATCTACTGTAAAGTTGAGCGGTTCCACTTATAAAATTTTGCAGTGTGTTGCGTTCTTAACACTATTGTAAAGCTAACCTGGCGATGATCGCGAAAGCAATTGAAATACGTTTGTAAAACTTTAAAATATTTAAGGTATGTCTTTCCCTCGCCGATGTACTGGTACGAGGGAGTCACATGAAAACCTTAAAATATTTAAACGTTTTCGTGTGACTTACCCCCGTACTTAATAATATGTGATACAACAAATCGTGTATATGTGCATTTTTGTTGGTTTTATTACGTACGTTTAAATATCCCGTAATACATTGATGTGGAACGTATTAAGATTAGCGAAGGCTCTGTAATTATATTATTTATTTATTTATTTATAAATACGAAATTGTATTCCATGTGAACTTATTCACTGACCGATGTCATAACGTAACCGATAAGAAGTAACATCATTGCTAGGTACAAAACAGTAAATAAATCAACCAGCCTTTATCCATGTATCACTAATTCTATCCATCCACCCACTTATCAGACCATCTCTCCACTAACATCTTGCCATGTTGACGATTTCCTTCGTATGGTCTTAGGTAAGGCTGATGCAAGTTACCCTATTTTCGGTCAGATGAATTTGATCTTCACCCTGAACCTGCTTTCTTCAGTTTCATTTTACATCATCATCTCTTCCAAGTGGTCCCTTTCCTTCGGGCTTTTCGGCTGGTACTTTACGACAGCATTTGCATAGCTTACAAATTTTATCCTACTTGATTCGATCACAGAATTGATAATTGTCTATGAACTGTGTCTATGAACTTTTTACAATTCTGCTTCTTCCACTCTTTTCCCTTTCCTTCTCTTAATTTCAAGTATTTTTCCTGAGAACCTTTTACTCAGACATGCTCATTCTATGCTGTTCTGCTGGAGTAACGAAACAGTTTCTACACCTACTTTAAACAAATTTTTTATATGTAGTGTCATATAAGATAATATACTGTTGAGTTAAGAAGAGTCTGTTTCAGGGAAGGTGTCCAAGTTTCGCCGTTATGAACTACACAGAACGATTCTATTTCTGGATATTTTAAGCGACTATATTTAGCCGCTCAAATATCCTTTACATGTGTCTGAAATGAAAATAACTAAAATATTCAACTTTCGCCATAGTGTTCTAAAATTTTATTTGCCTTCTGGTTGTGACAGAACACGAGACATTTGAGAGCAGATTTGTTGTATGTGCTCTCTACGTTGATAATAAAAAACAATGCTTTTTTCTATAGGGTGTGTGTGTGTGTGTGTGTGTGTTTTCTATGATATACGGAAAAATACACTGTTAATGTTTATTATGAGATAGGAGCTGAGCTTTATATATGTGTGTTATAAAAAGCAGTCCTCATATTGTTAACTTCAAATTCCACCCAAATGTATCCCCCTCACCCTCATCAAAATTTCGCCATAACGCAGACATTTCAGTACAAACACCACAGTACGGCCTGCATTGTTTTTTTTTATTATTTGCTATTTACTCTTACGCATATGCAAAGCTTCACGTTTCCCGTCAATAAACTTTCTTCACTCTCGACACTTATATGTTGCCTCAGTACTTCTTTTGTACGGTACACGAGCTGGTAGGACCTGGGAATTATCAGGGCCGTTAAATTTGCCTTAGACTTACAATATGTATGGCACAATTAAAGTACAGAATATCCAGTCTAGACACAACTATTTATTTCGCAAAGAAATAAACTACATGTTTCGGCTAAAATATGTAGCTTCCATCAGGCTGACTACGAAAATAAAAAGGAAAAATCACTTCTACATGGGTTTGAGATCTCGAAACCAAAAACTTAATTTTGTAATATATATTACATAACATAAAGTTATACACAATAAATCAGGAATAAAGTCGTACATACATGTGGTGTTTTCCTCTACCGCCCTTCCCATAAATTTCTCACCTCTTTTGTCTTTAAGAAAACTTTCCAAGTTCGAAATTGCTGCTGCCTGCTCCTCAAGCAGTCATACCGATTACAGTTCCTCAAAATTTTAAGCGTAGATTACATAAAATTACCTGTCCAAATCATAAAATTCTTCTTTGTATGAATATCCTGTGTTCTTATTACAATGTTGTAATTCATAATAGAGCTTTATGTCGTTAGACAGCCTTGAATGAATGAACAGGCAACTGTCTTGTACGTCAATTGCAGCGCCGTTTGTCATGTCCTGGACAACACCCATTTTAGAAAATGACCTACTGTATACCATGATAACAGAAACAGTAGGATGCTCTGAAGGATCAGGATATGTCGATCAGACTGCACTGCGTCATATCTCACAAAACAGCAAGAAATCTTTGCTGACATTGTCTGTCATGACGATCTCAAATCTCCGGGCTCAGCAAGTCACCTTTTTGATATATTCTCTTTTATTCTCGCTTTCTTCCTTCTTCTTCTGTGATTCATCCAGTCTGACCAAACATGCACAAGGTGACATGTGCGTTCTACAATATTCTGTTTACAGTACTAAATTACTGTACGTACCGTGCTTGCTGTACATACCCACTTTACGTACCAAAACGATTTTGTGCCCTACAAAGTGTCCATATTCATGCATTTTTTACCTGTACTTCCAAATTTTGAACTCTGTTTTATATAGAATAAAAATTTACAGTGGTTTGTATTATTAAAACTAATTATTTAACGTGGATACAAGCAGGAATTATTGTTTCGCAGGACATAATTTCGAGAAAAATAATAATGTTTCGGTCGATCACAACTTACATTCTCAGTCATTAATCCGAAAATTATAGCTTATGCCTATGATTGAGAATGTAATTTGTGTTCTGTTGGAATTTTATTATTCTTAGCGATTGAGCCATGACACAACAGGATGTGTTCTATTAAGTTAGGGCATATTTCTTTTGACCCAAGCCAATGTTATTCCCTTGATGAGGCTGTGTATTCTTTCTTATGAAGATAAAATAATGTACACAACATCGTGATATTAATTTGAATATGTGTGCCTCAGTACTGTCAGGGACAATATTGCTTCTGGCAGAAAATCCGTAGGTAGTAGAAATGTCTGGGAATTTAAGCTATTTAACCCTTTAAATACCAAACATACATGTTTTACATAATGCATCAGTTCGTACCGCGCAGTAAACACTCTCCACCTCGGTTATAAAAGACAATCTGCTACAGTTATATAAGACATATTTGTTGTTTATTATGATATTCCTACAAAGGAAATATATACAAAGTGAACACCACATGTAGAATTTTTGAATGTTAAACATAGTGGTATGTAAATTTACCGCTAGGCTTTCATAGATTAAAGTGGAAATTTTTAACTCCGGTTCGCAACATAATCTTTGGTCACAAGAGCTTCTTGCTTAGTCATGACTTATAAAAATAATTCAAGTTTTACTTTCATGGATTCAACAATTTTTAGCATTATCGGGAAAAATAAAAATTGGAGTAAGTTCAGGAATTGTCCCTCAATTTTGTCCTAAATGTTCTTGTGTGTGGTATTGTAGTATAATTGTGCGGCAGCTTTGTGGAATGTTAAGTTACGTTACTATTTAGGTCCCCAGTACACTGAAAAAAATTGCGGAAAACTATTTAAAGTAATATTTTTCAGACTGGTGTCGACTTAGTAACCGTTTAAACTAACAATATTACCCGTACAATTATATGGTACTCTGTTCTAATTAAAAGTATTACTTTTAATACTATTATGGGATATAGAATATTTCTTCACCTTCATGAATTACAGGGAGCAAAATTAATTTTACTTTAAAGACACAAGCATTCCTAGTTTCTTGTGTTATGGCGTTCTATTTGGTTACAAAGTCTTTGGTGGCAATTCACGCCGTCTGTCAACAGAATGCCGAACGTGTACGTTTCATTATTCGTTGTCTAATACCTAAATGACTCTGGTAGTACATGTTTACCACATTAGAGTTCACTTATAGCTTTTGGTCGCTAGCGGACCGAGGAAAACGCAAAATAAAAATCACCTGTCACATTCACAGGCTTGAACTGTTGAATGTGACCGACCGAATGTTTGTTAAACACAAGCAATTGAAGCTATGCACATTGTTACTGCAAAAATAAAGCCGGACACAGCCAATACCGCTCAGCGCAACTACAAACAACAGTACAGCGTCAATAATAGAAGCGAATACCATATGGATTTCATTACTCGCACCGCCCATGCGTACTGTGAACCAAACAACTGATCAGTTTGAAATTGGTTATAAGAGGATATAAATAAACAAACAAATAAATATATATATGTGTTCTGTGGTTCCATTTATTACTGAATTATGCAGTAGTGACACGGGTTCATATACACTGCTCAGGTCAGTAAACTGAGTGGACTGCTTTCACTTCCATATTAACTTAATGCTGAATTATTCAAATAATGTCGCTGCTTCAGTGGCTGAAGTGAATCACAAGTGACACACCGCGAGATATTTGGGTATTTCTAATTGATAATTACAAATAACGACCACCATGTTAGCAGAAGGAGAATTCAAACTTTAAGAATGCCAACAACCGGCTTTGAGTATTATCCTAAGCTGCTCCATTTATCTTCTATTGTGTATCATACTTCTATACGTTCGTATTAAGCTTAACGTCATACCTCTTTTGTGGTATCTCAGGTACACGTTTCCATATTGAATTTTTGTACATTTTTTTTTTTTTTGTTTCCGTATCCTACATATGTGTCAGTACAACGAAATGAGTCCTGTCCTGACCGCCGTTAGTGCTACGCAATGTGTGATACAAAATTTGTAGACTGGAACCTCGTACGGGATTATTACTAGGCTGTTGGTTACAAACCGAGGTATTGTTTCGACTTCCCACAGGATTAACGGTTTTTATTCTCTTTTAATTGTTTCGACTGGATCTGTAATCCCAATACAACGCCCTAACGCGAAGGTACAGCAAGTGGGTCTTGCAACCTACCACTTCCCTGCAATTAGTGTTCAAGTCAGTTTTGAATGGATTTATAACTCCACACTTCAATATTGCTTCATTACGTGTACGGGGACAATCTTACCTTACCAAAATTTCTTCCTCCAAAGATGAATTTCCTGGGAAGTAAAGCCGATTCGTGTATCGTGTCTGATAGGGCATGTCAGAAAGTGAAGACTACTAAGTTCTGAAAGTAAATTTAAATTCACATACATTGTATTTGTATACAAACAAAAATACTACTTTCGAAGTTGGGGTTTTAGGTGTTTTACACACGCCCTGTTATGTAAGGTAACGTTTCGACAAATTAACTAGTATTTGTTTTGCCTTAAAATAAAGTGACTTGAAGTTTGATAGCCAATCTTCATTTTCATACGATGAGTGTAGAAGGACTGTTCTTTCTAAAACCCCAACGTTTTCCTCTGTATATATTTAGTATTCAGCACTTTATTAATTGGTATAAATGAAACGTTCAACCGGACATTAATTTTGACATTATTTAGACAGAGGTTTTTAAAGAACCTTATCAAAACGATATGGGAACTGCAAAGATGAACAAGAATGCTGAAACAAATTCTAGTTAATTTTTTCTTACAAGTCATTAGAATATTTCCGAAAATAACAACAGGCACCGAAAGGAAGAGTCTGCTATGAATTGACGTCCTTGCAATATCAAATGGCCTGACAAAAAAAAAAAAAAAATAATAAAGAATAATTAGTTTTGTGAAACAATCCAAACAACATTTGATAGTGTGGATAAACACACTTATTTGCGTCATTGACTGAACGTTAGATTCTTCAATCAAATAATAGCCTTGAATTAAGTGCGGAAGTATATACCTGCAGACTGCCCATAAATCTGTCTTTAGCTCAGTCTACGTGACTAATGTCATATCGGTATCACCTCACACTCTGCAGTAATTCATCACTGCCCTTCACCAACAAGATATGTTTTGTTTGTACATTATGTAACTAAATGGGAGACAGTGAACTCTTAGGTTATGTAAGGGTGAAAATTAGTTAATAGGGCAATTAATTTGATTTGTGGGTAGCTATTCTCCTAAATTTTGGGATTTTTAGTAAGATTGCTATCACTTTGGAATCCTGTCGTTGCGCAGACCCCCATAATTACAGACAAAATAACAGAGATGAGGAAATAATTCCTTTAGGACACATACACAACCGTTACTCCTTCCTCTTGTATCGTTGCATGTCTATATGTATTGACATACAACAGTGCAATACATATATTTTATCTCATTATTGTAAACTCTCTATCGAAATTCTTTTGCAATAAGTTAGACAACTCTGCCTCTTATCTGCTTCGATGAACACTATGATTCAGTATAATAAAATGCTACGTAACACAGGCACGTAAAATTAATTCGTACACGCGTCAATAAAAATAATATGTAGTGGAATTTAAAAAAAAATAGGGAAAATATGAAGATTTTGAAGATAGGTAATTTGACACAATTTAGTGTAGTGAGAAACTGAATTATTGAAATCATGCTGCAGGAACATACGTAAAGCGTTAATGATGGCTGATAATTAGCAATTTATTAGGTGTCATTACAAGATTAATAACCCAGGAAAATCGCTTTTTTATGTGACAAGAATACTTTCTTTATCGAAGCTAAATCTTCCCTAAGTCTGAAAAGAATAATTAGATAATGAACTGACTTCAAAGTTTTTCTTTCTATATTTGTGCACCGGATATTATTTAGAGATATTCCAGCAAAATGGCGAGCTAACTTACGTGCATAATAAGAGTAATTTCTTCAGTAAATTTATTGAGCCATAAAATATATTATCAGAAAAGTATATTTAACGACTTTTGTTGAGAGAAAGCTCACAAAATATTTTTAAGTATTCCCTCTCATTATACGATAACACTAACTTCAAGATGGCGCTGTTTCTCTTTCCTTAACGACAAAGTTTCTCTCTGTGAAAATTGTGTACTTTTGAGGTTTCCGCAACGGCGTTAATAGAGCTGAAAGCCGTCTAGAATATGTCGCTATGTATATCTGTGTCCAGCTACCGCCTGTTTCGGAGGAACTTGCTGCTTCCATGTTTAGGGGGTTTTAAGGTTTTTAACTCCTAGGTGTACACTGAAGATGTGAATCAAATGCTCCTGCGAAAAGGTTGCTAACTATTTACCAATTGAAGAGATGTTTCATAGATTACATAAACCAATCGTTCATCTTTTATGTTTGTATATAGGGAAGGTAATAAATGTCGCATTTCAGTATGAAATGGAGATAAATATTTTCTCACAAGATCAGTTGTAGGGCTTAGCATGTGCCATAACTTGTCCTGCTTTTACCAAAGCCGTTTCAGAACTGAAGCTTGTTGTATCGATCCCATGATAATTAGCCTAGTAGTGTACATGGAGCCTTGGTAGTCACGTAATATTTGGAAATTGAGCTGCTTTTGTATTCGGCTTGTATAATGCGAGGCGAAACACGAGATGGCAGCAGCAGCTATTACTGAATTAAACCACCAGAACTCGCTTTCCATTTGCCATTCGAAACACCATGTTCGTTAGCGCGGTTTTGTTCTAGTGGGGAAAGAAATTAAACTTTTATGCAAGCAAAGCACAACCGCAACACCCACAAGCTTTCCTGCTTAATATTTGTGTGTAGCCTCAAAAATTTACTATATTAATGCTCATTAGATGTCGATTAACTGTTGGAATTATTTTGTATTAGTCAACCCAACATTCATGGCAGTCACTTCTTCCCTCCTATGGATTTAGTCCGAAAATTTCTACCCTCCAAAAAGTAAAATAAAAATAATTTCGTATTGGTTCTTACATCCTGTACATGCATGTAAATGACTCGTTACCTTAATACGATATTCCGGGTATCGTGTTACAGGCTACTAGAGAAGTAGAGAAGTGAAAGTAAAACTTCTGAAACTAGAACCATATTTACCTGGATAAAATACACGTATATATATGTATGTATATATATAATATATATATATATATTTTGCAAAAACCTTAATTATCAGAATTTCTTAATACAAAGGTTATCCAAGATTTTGAAAGAAAGAGAGAGAACTACTGTATTTAACGATTCTGTCAGTTACTGATATTATTTGAGGACCGCGGTAGCACAGTGTGCTGTGCTACAAATCGGAAGGTCGCTGGTTCGATTCCAGATGGTGTCATTGACATAATCCTTCCTATCGCACTATGGCCCTGGGGTTGACTCAGCCTCTAACAGAAATGAGTACCAGGAGCATTTCCGGGGGTAAAAAGCGGCCGGTAAGGCTGACAAGCTTACCACCAACCTGGATCATTGTCACGTAATGTGGGAACCTTAACTTCCTGGAATCCTCTGGGTACCCCGGACCTGTAATGGGACTGACATGCCTTTGCTTATATTATTTAGAGTCTGGGGTAAACGAAAGAAAAATGGGCATGGGGTTTTGGTGAAATGATGCAAGCGAAGAAAATTCTGTCCCAATACCACGTTTTCCACCACACATCTAGTATAAGTGGGCCTAGTACCGAACCCGGACCTTTGTGATGAGATGTCGGCGATTCTGTGTTCGATTTCATGCTAAACAGTGTGGGATTTTTGGAATCAGCAACGGAAGGAGGAATGGATGTCGGTGTAGTAACGAGAAAGGCAGTGTGAAACTGTGCACTGTTTGGCGGATACAAAGAAAGCTGAGGGTTGTTTGACCGTGCATCTTCCTCATGAAATAAAGTGAAATGCCAACTTGATGCAGTTAGGTAATTTTATTGATGTATTCTTAACTCGACAACATTTCGGGTACATACCCCCATCATCAGGAGCTTTAGATGTTGAGTTGCAGCATATGGCTTTCTGCACCGAGGTTTTGGATGGGTGGTGGTCTTGAGAGCCGCTGCGTAAGTCGTGTTTACGGTGCGGATGGTGCCGTGCGTCGCATGGCACCATCTGCACCGTAAACACGACTTACGCAGCGGCTCTCAAGACCACTACCCATCCAAAACCTCGGTGCAGAAAGCCATATGCTGCAACTCAACATCTAAAGCTCCTGATGATGGGCGTATGTACCCAAAACATGTCGAGCTAAGAATACATCAATAAAATTACCTAGCTGCATCAAGTTGGCATTTCACTTTATTTCAAAAGAAAGCTGAGTTTGCGTTATTAATGCAATTGCTCTAGTATTTCGCAGGGCGCATTTCAAATCTCGGGCAGGAGACGCGTCTTCCTGTATGAGATACTTCGTGGAATCTCACCATTTCCTCCACGAAAATTTCGTGATAACTCCTTCCTCAAACCAGATTGCGATCGCTTCTTTCTACAAGCCTTCCCGTTCTTTATTTACTAGTGTTACAAATATTTAGTGTCACTGAAGCTGAACCATGCATACAGTCATGTAATAAAATGAAAGAAATCAAGTTGTGTCGATGTTACATAAAAGTGTTCATTTCCAAAAGGACATTTCTTGTTGAAATCATAATATATATATATATATATATAATTTCTTTCAAATTTTTTCGTAAGATGCACACTGCTCCATACGAGCCTTCAAGCCGCCGAATTCGTTTTTATGAATAAGCATTAAATAACTTTTCTTTCCATGCACTTGGTATAAGAAATTTTGCCTTTCGGTGGCAATTTTCTTCATTTTCTCGAGAATGTGATGATTAATCGTGGTACTACTACCCTCCACACCTTCGGATGCACGTGGTGTAGAAGGATTTTCTGCCTTCGGTCTGCTCGGTGAGTCTTAATGTACTCTGCATTCAATCCACTACTCCGGCTGCCACACCTAATCAACACAGGCTTGACTCCTTAGGGTTTATTCAACAGGTGTTGAATATTATGTTATATAGTAATTATGCAATTGTATATTATATTAGAATGTATATAAACTGAACTTAAGCAACGTTACTCATCTCTTTCTAAATGAAATTTTGTTTTCAAATATCCAAATTCGAAGGAGCACTCAAACGTTTTACCCGTTCAACTCCCACTACCAAAACGGACGACCTTCATTACTAATTCGTCTCTCATCGCAACTTCCAATGTCAGATTTCCCTTTCTACGTACCAATATGATTCTGTTGGACGAAAGTCAAATTTAGAGAAACCCCAGAGGTCAAATTCAACTTTTGGGGAAACTAAAACTAATTGGTTACACCAATTTAAGTCGCTAGAACCTAAACGTACAATAAGCAAACATTTTGGGATGTGCCCACTGGCATTGTTTATTCAAGGAATTACGACTTCAGAAGTGTAAAAATCTTTGTTTCACTAAGGAGCACGAGCTGCAAAATTCCATTCAACTTTGCAGTTGATGGATGTTCTGCCCAGCCTTATTTTTTTAATGCCTTGGCTGCACTTATTCCGTCCCGCTGTGTTCCCTAGCTATGTTTATACTACGGCCAAAAGTCCCTTTTCCTAATTAACCAACGAAACAGGAATTCATCTCAATCAGCCCGTTCAGGGCTTGAACCCGAATCGCCGGTCCATTTCAGGACATGACTCTGAGAGGCCGATGACAGTTGCCTAATTCATTTATAACTTTTAAACCCTGCAGTTCAAAAAATGTTTAAAAATTATCACTTGATATTACTTAAAATTAACGGAGCGTGTTTTGGTAAGAGAATGGACGAAAGTTCATTCGTGACTTTACTTCCTTTGGAAGTAAATGTTATTTTCGAGGCTACCGTTGCCGTCATATTGCACAGTGTTCGCAATATCTTTCTAAATGACTGTATACTTGTTTTGATAGCAAGTAAATCTAATTTCTGAAATTGAGGCACGTCAGTTATTAAAGTCATAGGCTAGGGCTGGGTGGCTGGTGTGCGGTTATTTTAAGGAATAAGGCTTCTGTTTCCTTCTTTCGTGCATATGGGCTCTTGGGCACATTCTGTCGTTTATAGAGTGCCTAAAGTTGCTTCCTTTTTTGTTGCAGTGTCCGTGCATTAGTTATAAGTAATTACATGAAGAACAAACAAACGTTAAGCTAGTATGTCTTCTACCCCGCCGTGCCTTTTCATTATGGTGTTTGGAAGCAGTCCTTAAACATTCGGAATTCATGTGTATTTGGCGGGCATTAGGCTGGGAAATTAGTGTATCAGAGATTTGGTCTTGTGTTCGTGTGTTAGATGAAGGTCCCATATATATGAAGAGCTCAAATTATCGTTACAATGTTTAGTCCTTTTTAGGCGCGTTCGCAAAATTGCGAAAAGTGATTATTAGCTTCATCATGTCTTTATATCCCTCTGCCCGTTCGTACGCATGGAACAACTCGGCTTTAACTGGACGGATTTTCATTAAATTTGACATTTGATTATTTTTCGAAAATGTTTAGAGAAAATTGAAGTTTCGTTAGGATCTGACAAGAATAACGGGTACTATACTTGAGGGCCAATATATATATATATATATAATAATATCTCGCTCGGCTCTTCTTAAAATGAGAAATGTTTCATACAGGAGTTTTAGAGAAAATCAGAAGAGACATTTTATGTTCATTTACTTTTTCCCGCAAATCTTGCCGTTTGTGACATAATGTGGAAAAAATATTGCAGAGCCGGATGAGTCACGGACGACAATATGGCGCACGCACACTTCAGGCTGGGTACCTAAGGCTACAGACATACAGTCAGGATAGGGAATATTGCTTTTTCACTGAAAAACTGGCCACGTACACGCCCCAAAGTTACGTTGTACGTACATTGCCTCTCTTGTGTATTTTCGTTTCAACCAATCTCGCTACACTACCTCGTATGTCCAAGAGCAGTATAAACAAAAGTTAATAATAATAGTGACTATTGTTTATTCCAGAATCAGTAAATTTTTAGGGAGTATTTCTTCTACCTCTACTGTGCCTGCTTGGTGTAGTGGTAGGACATAGTACCTTAGACTACCAGAATTTCTTTACAAATGTCCCAGCTTAAGCAGGGAATTAAGAGTGTTGACTTTTTTCGTCTTAGTGTGAATGGTATGTACAACATTAAGTTAAGTGTGTGACACACTCATCTTTGTGTCCGTGTTTCACACTGAATTTTAATGTCAACATCGAGTCTGAATTCTTCGTAGTATTTTTAGTGTATTTATTTATATTTGGTCAAATCTCGTAACGAAATGCAAACTAAATTTAACAACAAAATTAACTAAAAGTAATTCACACACACACACACACACACACACATATATATATATATATATATGTGTAAGAAGTGGTATCCAAAAATTTTCAGACTAGTGCTGCCATCTATACAGCAGTTGTGGGAGCGCGAAGCACCGGTAGACGGTAGGACTACCACGTTTAATGAGTCAGTTTGCCAAGTTGCACATAACGGGTTGGAAGTGGGCAGTTTTCACACGCCTTTGTTTGGAGTCGTGTATGTGACATGTGGCGATTTTCACGATGGATCAAAGAAAGGAACAGCGAGTGTGCATAAAATTTTGTGCCAGTCTTGGGAAAAGTGCTACGAAGACCCTCAAGTTGATTCAACCAGCCTTCAGGGACCAAACCTTGAGTTGTGCACAGGTGTTTCAATGACATGCCCGATTCAAGACCGGTTTGCACATCAGTTGAAAGTGACGAACACAAGGGAGACCCAGAAGCTGAACAACTACTGAAACGTTTTCACTAATTCAAGAGCTCCTTCGTCAGGATCGACGTCAGACCATTCAAGACGTTGCTGAAGAGTTGGGAATTGGTTATGGGACATGCCAACGGGTTCTGACGGAAGAATTGGGAAAGCACCATGTCGCGGCCAAATTTGTGCCCAGGATCCTGACAGCTGACCAGAAACAGCAGCGTGTCAACGTCTGCACTGAACTTCGTCAGCTCGCCTCCGATGATGAAACCCTCTTGTCCAGGGTCATCACTTGTGATGAGTGCTGGGTTTACGATTACGACCCTGAGACAAAGCGACAATCCTCCCAGTGGAAAAGCCCCACGTCACCAAGACCAAAATAGGCAAGACGGATGAAAAGCAATCTGAAGAGCATGATCATCACTTTCTTTGACATCAAGGAGATTGTGCATAAAGAATTTATCCCAAGAGGCCAAACTGTGAATTCCGGGTTCTACTACGAAGTTTTGCGGAGACTGCGTGAAAAAGTGCGAAGACATCGACCCCAAATTTGACGAGAACAGACCTGGCTGCTTCACCACGACAACGCACCGGCTCACACTGCCGTCCTCACTCAACAGTTTCTGGCTGCAAACAAAATTCCTGTTATCCCACACCCACCGTACTCCCCTTATTTGGCACCCTGTGACTTCTTATTTCCTAAAATGAAATTCAAGCTGAAAGGACGCCGGTTCGATACCATTGAGGACATCCAAGGCGGAACGCAGAAAGTGCTTGACACTCTCACAGAAAAGAACTTCCAGGATGCGTTCCAAAAATGGAGGAGACGGTGGGACCGGTGTCTACATGCGGGAGGGAACTACTTCGAGGGTGACGGCGGCCAATAGGCCTTATTGTGAGTTTTACGATTTTTACAGCGTCAGTACGAAAAATTTTGGATACCACCTCGTATATATTTGTATGTATGTATGTATTTATGTATGTTTGTGTGTATGTATATATATATATATATATATATATATAAAACTCGAACCCGTGTTTCTCTCATCAGACTGGTTGTGGTTAGTGAAGTGTACAAATACCAATACAGTGTGTACCTGAAAGCAAATCAGGTTCTGTCAAAAGCGGGACAATGAATGATTTGTGTCCCGATAACATTATTTTCGTTACGCATTGAAGGATACTTTGTAAAGAGCCGCTTTCACATTTACATAAGCGAAAGTAGCCTATCCACTAAACGTTCACAAAAAATCCATTATATTGGAAACGGATAATGTGGTTGTTAAATCTGTGCGTTTCTGTTAGTCAGTGATAAACATGGGAAATTATTTCAGTTCTAACATTGCCTCGGGGACCTGCCGTTCTCCATCTTCTTCTAATGCAGTGAAACTATAAAACAAATAATGTCGAACCATTTTAGGGTATGTGGCGATCAAATGAATGAAGAACCTCCATAGTTTATGGAATAAGCAACAAATATACAAATATTAAATAAATAGTGCTCTTTATTTACGGATTCACCAAAGTTAAAATTTACCCGGTACTTGTCTGCCACGCAAAAAAAAAACCCCAAAGCAAGAGTGACCGTTACCATTTTTTTCTCGTACAGCTTGTCTTTTTTAACAAGAAGTTTTCTTCTGTAAAGTTCTCCAATTCATGTAACTACTGCTTATATCAAAAGCTTTTTTTTTTGGTCTGTAATAACTCTTAAACGACCAACTTTCCTACGAAAGAAATATGTAACTAATTAAACAAGCAAAAGAAACAAACAAACAAACCAGCAATACAAAACAAACTGACCAACCAACAAACAAACTACATGGTGCTGGATGCTTGTTGACAGGCCAATACCTAATCAAGCAATGATGACAGTTCAGGGTTTTATGGAATCCGAATATTTATTGGCATCTTCGCAAAACAAAAGTAAGCAAAATAAAAGTCAATCTAATATCAACTTCTCCATCAACACCAATTTCCGAAACTAGCCATGAAACAGCTATTGTATTTATGACTTCTTGATGTTTCCCCTTAAAAAGCGTACAGCGGTTTATTTCCCTGTCCTGAACTAGATGAATACACTCCACATATTTGCAGTTTACTTCTTTAAAGTCAATTTATGTATCATTCACCCATCTGCGTCTAGGTCTTCCTTGTGTTCACATTTGCAAGTTTTTTCACCAAAATCCTTATAGGTGCTGCACGCTCAACTATCTTTTCTTCCTTAGTTGCATCATTTGGAGAGTTTTGCTGAGGTGTACAAATCACGAGGATCTCCTTTATGCAATTTTTCCATGTTCATCATCTGTCTTCCGTGTACAGCTCATACAATTTCTATAAATCTTTCTGGGGTAGCAGCCGCGTCGGATGGTTGTGCAGCCAGTGAACTAATACTTCGAAAACCGTCTCCGTTGTCGTCATCACGATTCAGTTTCCTGGTGTCGAGAAAGGAGATCGTTCTCGAAACATTAGTTCAGTCACCGTTAAACTAACTGAAGAGGCTGCTAGTCCGAGAAATATACGCGTATTTTTAATTCCGTCGGTCGTGTATTGTTTGGATTATGCACTGTTTTCCAAACACCCTTTTATCGAACACCATCTGCCTATACCCTCCTCTTAGTGAATGAGACCATATTTCAAACCCATACAGGTACTAACACGATAAAAAAATATATTTTTGTATAGTCAAAAGTTATGTTCTCAGACAGCACGTGGGAATACGAAATTTGTGGAACAAGCTTTCTAGTAAGCATGTTGGAAGATCAGAACCAACTTGTGGATTATCTTGAAAATTTTCGGTACGTTTACAACCTTTACTTCACACCGGCCAAGACACAACTGTCATGCTTAGAGTTTCTATAAAAACACACTCTGTCCACACGTCTTTCCTTTTTTATATTCTTGAGTTTATGTGACAGTGGACCTCAGATCTGCAGCATCTAATGAGGCCACTATATCAGACAGAATGCTATACGATTAAATGTGAAGAACTGGTGGAGTGACAACTGACAAACACCCGTAGTATACGGAGACAGTTCTACGTTAGTGCCACTTTGTAAACTTCAAACCACACGTTGACCAATGTTAAGAAAAAGCCGTGTCTACTTGGTGAGAATTCAGCGACTAATGGCCCAACAACTGACTTGTCCCCAAATCACCGCATATTACGTTTTAAATATGTAGAAATAAATGAATTAAAAATCGTTATGAACAAAATATTCTTCTTAATTTTAAGTTCGGCAAGTCCGAAAGATCCGACACAAGAAGTCTGACATATTTCCAACTTGCTTGGTTTAGACAGTTTGTCACTCCTGTCATCATATATATATATATATATATATATATCTTGTAACTATTGGTAGCCCATACCTCCACTAGCAAAATACGTCCGAGCCCTTAGCTATCGCTTTCAATGATATCACATAATAATTAACGTGTAATGAATGTAATTTTCGTTGGATTAAGCACGAAATAATAAGTAATTCTAATGCGGGTTTCTCGAAATGCAATCGGCAAATCCCTGAATAACAGAGAAACGTTTTGGACCAATGTTGTTGCAAAATATTACACTTCATTGGATTTAACTAATAGATGAACTTTTCGCTTTTACCGCCATTTCGACGGATAAGTATAATTGTTACTTTATCCATTTAATCCTGAGCACATTATTTCAAAAGAGATTAGGTGGACTTCCACGTTCGCTCACAAACATTGACGTATTTGTGCTATACGAATTTGGACTGGATATCATTTGAAATGTCAACATTCCTCGCAAATCATTTGTAAATGTAGATTGTTTTCATGTTCATTTGCAGCATATCATTACGTATGTTTTGCTAGAGGCCTACATACATCACCGTCCCTGCCCGAATTTATATCACGTCCTACTGTGTATAGTGTATATATTTTTATCAATATTTAGGGTCTGTTTTTAAACATCGTGGCTTAAAATAGCCTATTATGAGGACAATAAAATAAATATATAATTTCTTCAGAATCTTGAGAAAGAAAGACAACTGTAAAATCTACAGTTATATGAGACGACAATACTAAAAGTGTTCTCACTGGAACACCGGTATACGTTTGTGGACTGGAATCTGATGATTCTGGATAGGATCCAATGGAAGGAACTTGTGAACATCAAACAATATCTTCGGATTAAGCTATAACATTTCCTTGTCGAACCGAGGATCCTGTCGTTTTGAGAGTACGAATATGATGGCCCTTCCCGTCGAGTTAGCATATTTAATATACTCGGAAAGAAAAGTATAAAAATTTATATGTATTTGTGCTTGTCACTTCACCTGCATGATGTCTAGTTAAAAGATTTTTAATGGATGCTAAAAATCCCTTACCTATTTCTAAAAGTCCTCGAACTTACGGGAAAACAAGATCTTTGTTATTAATTTACGTGGCCATTCCAGATAAATACTTGGATCTTAGGCCTACGTAATAGCAGGCAACAACTTATTCCCACTACGTGTTTCCACGCTGATATTTCGCTATAATATTCCCACCTGTTTCTATACAAATTAAACTCTCCAAAATGTAATGGGTTGGAGAGCCTAGTGCAGGTAAACGGCAAGGAATTTCATGGTGGTGTCAGGCGGGCTGCTTGTTACCGGTAATAATTTCGAATTGTACTCTAAAAGAACACGTATGAAGTCTGGTCGGAATATCAGTTAAAAATCCGAAGGGTTTTCTGGTTTGCTTAAAAATTTATAAAAATATATGTTACTATAGGAGATAAAAAAATTTCTCTTGGGGTTATCTTTATATAATGTGTGCATAAAAATGAAAATCTTATTTATTTTTTATAACAGTTTTTTAAATACACAAGCTGGAATAACGAAGTCGGTATAGTGGAAAGATATGGGCTAGACAATTGGGAGATTCTGAAATTATCAGTTTGGGCAAAATTTCCAATAAAACTTGGAATACTGAGTTCAGATTCTCGTAATTACAAGGATGTTAATATTTCCACTTCGTTACAACTTCTGCTTCATTTGGATACTGATTTAGTCAACAGATTTGGAAGAAAAAACTCAAAGAATAAAACAGCATATTAGGTGATACTGATAAAAATAACTTTGAAAATGGAATTGGAAATTTTGGTACAGATGCACTTGGCCTTATTCTGATGGTGTGTTGTTTTAGACATGGTGATGGAGTTCGGTTTCAACAGAAGGCTTGAAATTTCTTGAATAAATGGACGATCATAAGTTTCTCTTAAAAATTCCACTCCATGCGATTTTGTATTAGAATTGTTTAGTTGAGGTCTGCTGTTTTTGTAAACGCGTAATTCTGTTTCCTGCTACTACGAATATTACCGTTACATAAATACATAAAACTGTAAACACCAGTCTCACGGTTACTTTAAAATAATCTTACGTTTTACACGAGCGGAGCTGAGTAGACCATCTCCGGTAGATATTCGGCCTGACAACCTGACAAACTGAATATTTTTTAAAACTTGACCTTCAGTGGCAGCTGAATTTATTTTCGGTAGTATGAGATAAATAAAGCTGCATTGCAGTCAATGTTTCTGCACAGTTATATATGATATATATGTATATATATATGTATGTACATATATGTGTATATATATGTATATATATATATATATATGTGTATATCCTCAATTGGGCCGTATTTTTTCTTATATCTTACACTGCATCGGACTGCGTCACTCTGAATTTTTAAACTGCTAAAGGTCAGAGGAATGTGTCGCGCTATTCGCTGTCTGGCGAAGCTCCAAGGGGCTGTGACCTGCTGTCTCGTCGTCATGAATGATATCTCTGCAGCGCCAGTGCTGCAACCTAGCGGCAGATTTTATTGAACATCTGACGCTTCATTCTTTACAGCTGAGAAAATACGTGAGAATTCAAGAAGAAGAAAGATATAAAATAAAATATTTTGACATTTTATATCCTGTATCATATGTAGTTTACCACAGAGAAAGATTTACGTTTTTAAAATTACTGCTGTAGTCCTGATATTTTATAATATTTTCTAACGTATGCTGGCAGGTACATTGAATTTTTATTAACTGGGATTTTATCGGCCTGCAACGTAGTAGCTGTGTGCTATTTTCTGTGCTTTTGAACATTTACCGCAAGAGTTAATTAACTGTTCCTCCCAGCGCTCAAGAAATTTCAGAAGCTCACCTGAGTATTTAGAACAATGGCAGAACTTCAGGTGTGTGTATTTGGAGGAGCTTTTTACCCCTCTCCCTTAGCCCTTTCTAGCGTATGAATATATAGTGCCTTGCGACAGTTCAGTGACACTTTTCTTCGTTGAGTTCGAGTGACATTTGCAGTCCCTAATAGATCGAGCTTCACGAATGGACTAGGTATTGTATACAGCTACGATTACTATAGTTTGTAAACTTTCCAAAATTTTCTTAGTGGGCCATACATTCGGTCACGAATTATAAAACATTTCACGCATATGCCAATGCAGCATTCCATAACTGCATATTATTTGTTAAACCGATTGAAGTCCATCCATTGGCTGTAGAAAGCAAAGCATTCTTGCGGATCGATATTCCTTGAAGTTTTCGATCCTTATATGGACATCGTTCGGTGATTCATCACTACGTGGGAGTGGGTGGAGGTAACACTAGGTTCGGTCTTGTGCTATTACAACTTTGGAACTCAAGCTGGCGGGCCTGGTTGGGGAAGGCAGCGTCTCACTCTTTCTTTGTCTCGTAGTCTTATTGCTTTGGAAGCTGACACCCGGTTCTCAGTATGTATTTTCGTTTGATTTGGTTTTTGAGGCTTTAGTTTGTACTTTGTTTTGGTGTTATCTTGCCTGCAAGGCCGTCTGTGTAGCGAGAATCATCGTTAGCGTTTTCTGGGTTCTCGATTGAGAACCGACATGAGGAGACTACCGACCCCCGCGAAGTGTGTATGGAGTCGGTTGTAATTAGGTTTTGTCTTTTATATTATGAGTTACAACTTGAGTTGACTGCTCTATTTCTGTGTTAGCATTGTCCCCTTATATGTGTAATTGAATGGGGCGTCAAATTGGTTACTGTGAATTTCCTGTCATTGCTGATTGAATGAATTATTACTTGTATAATATATTATATACCGTCAGTACACAACAATATCAATATAGTATTATAATGTATGCAATAGCTTACACTATGGCTACATGTTTCCACCTTAAACGTTCATCATCAGGCTAATAAAGAACATTTTGTTTGAGGTACAGAAAGGTACTGTAAACGAAATGGGATCCCATTGAGTACTATGGTCATCATCAGGCCAATAAAGAACATTTTGTTTTGGGTACAGTAAGGTAGTACTCAGTGAGATCCCATTTCGTTTACAGTGGAATGTGAAAGATATGGGATCCCATTGGGTACTACCTTTCTGTACCTTAAACAAAATGTTCTTAATTAGCCTGATGATGACCGTTTAGGTCGAAACATGTAGCCATAGTGTAACCTATTGCATACATTATATTACTATATTGATGTTATGTACTGACGGTGTATAATATATTATAGAGTTGTTATTGCACAATGGGATGGCTTCTGTCAAGAATTATTGCTTGTTCTTCTTTCCTGTAAATGAATACGTGTCTGCCTTTGTTATGGTAATATGTGTGTGTGTATGTGTGTGTATACTTACTTTTGCATATTTGGCTTGGTAATATACTAGTTAGTAATTATTCCCACGTGGTAGACATATCTGGGAGTTGAATGCTCAAACTTCCGATGACACTGTTTGTTAGTGTGAACTTTTAATTTCCTCTTTTACACACACACATATATATATATATATATATATATATATATATATATGTGTGTGTGTGTGTGTGTGTGTGTAATGCCAGGGCTTTGGGTTTATTGTGTCTGCTCAAAATGTAATGTTGAAAACAACTTGTCTTGGCGCGGTGAAATGTAGGTTCAGAAGATACCGACAAAATTTTAGCACCGTTTGCTACTTCGGAAATTTGTGCTGAAGGTGTCACCATACTCTTCCAAGTGCGATCTTACTGAAACATTATATAGTGACGTTAATTCAAAACGTTTCTGCTCCCTGTATTATTTCCGATGTGCGTTATAAAATGTAATAAACAGTGAAGTATTTTTAGGAACGTATCGCGTCACGAATTTTATCAATACGAAGAAAAATAACGACGATTTTTCCTACCTCAGAAGTTAAGAGGATCGTATTGGTAGTACTGACGCTGAAACCAGATACCCAACAGGGGAGGTCAGCTTCGGCACTCGTGGCGTTACGGTTAGCACTCGTCTTTAGCGTTAAGGAGAATTGGCTTTCAATTTTCGGCTCTGTGATCGACTATACCGACATGCATTCGTTTGTGGTTTCATTTCTTATCAGAAATGTTGCTGTTCTGTCAAGGATTCTGCCTACAAGTGGTGCTTCTTTAAGATAAAACTTTTTTGGTAAAGATTATCGATTATCCCGGACACACTTCTCGTTCTGCTGCTTAATATGAATGCGTTTTAGTCGATGGCTGTCCAGAATTCTTATCATCACTCGTCGTTTCTGCTTCGGATATTTCGGCTCCATTCTAAAAGTATTTCTTTTATCGAAGCTTTAGGTGGTACTGAATCGGCAACGGCTTTCGTGTTTTGACATAAGAAATTAGAATTTATTATTGCTAGTTAGTTTGTACCGTCGCAGTACTGTCATAACCCCCCAAAAAGAAGACATTACAAGTAGCTATATAAAAGTGAGGCAGTATTCATACCCTTACATTCGTCATTAGACTATGATAGTTAAATGTACACTTAGCACAGTGTCTTACCTTATGCTGTGCACTAGAAACTGCACTTTTAGTTAAGATTACTATAACCGACCAAATCTCAAAGACGGGTACCTGAACTCCACCCAGGGAATATAACGCTTGGTGGTCACAGGAAACGTTAAGTGTCTACCGACTAGATGACAAGAAAGATATTTGTGGTTAGAATTCTTTAGTTTTATTCTCACAATCACGTCAGTTTTTATACTTCAGTATTCCCAATCAATTTATTTATGTCCGACAGAGTTAGAAATTGTATCAACAAAATACACCTCTTTATTATCGTCATCTTTCGCCTTCAACCTGCTCACACCAGTGTCCGTTAAGAAGTCCCCAAACCCAGCCCGTGCTAGCTTCACAGCCTCTTCTCTTATCAAGCATGACAGCTGTCTGATTGATGTAGCCGAAGGGGGCATAGAAAGTACTGTTCCCAGGGAGACAACGCTGCAATATGGTTGTAACCCTAGCTACAAGCATGCCGCATCCCTTTGCGTGATAAAACACAGTCATAAACTTAATGCCAGTAACCTTGAAGTCCACACCCTCACAATATAACAGTATATTGCACACAAGAGAAATTCTTTTGCTGGAAGTCCTAAATTTTACTTTATTCTTCCCACGTAATTTTGCCTGTCTCTCCGCGGAGCATATTTTTGATCTGGCTTCGAACCAGGATCATCGGTAACATTACGGAGAATAACAAAGTTTAACAAAATGCTATCAGAACTGACATATTAATATGTACTTGCAAAGCCCATAATTTTTTCAAACTAAGTTACTTCTCATATTGATTAATGACATCAGTTTTAAATGTTATAAATCTATAGTTAATTAAAGTATCATAATTACTTCAATTATCCTAGATTTTATTGTCAGTAATTTGCCATTTCAATAGGTTGTCCGAAAGAGACTAGTGTGTGACAAAATGATGTAAGAATTTCTAGAGTTTGAGGAAGATTCTGAGCCACACAGAAGGCCAAATATTCTTAAAGCTGGACGTTGAAAAAGAGATGCAAATCTTAGCTTCCTTCCTTGAATGGGTGGAAGTAAAAGATAACGGAAAGTGGCCACAGTTTGTTTCATGAAATAAGACAATGGCATGGTTTCTAAAGACCATGACAGTAACGTACGTAAACCTCTGGTGCACACGGATCTATTTGTGTAAACCCCAGCAGCCATGTCTAGACAAGGACTTTCTCACTTTCGTGTTTTCGAGTTTCCGTGGCTACATTATAGCTTCCTTATCAGCACAGTTAGGTGAAGATCAGGGCGAGAAGGAACAATGCTTAGCGCCTCGCCAAGCGTAACACCTTATGTTGCAATGGCCACCACACGAAGGCAGGAAATCTGCTTGAAGTGTGACAGCAGGATAGAAGAGGCTTTCGGGAAGCTGTTTAAGGAGACCGCCGTTCTGTGCTGGTAATCTTACAGTTAACGTCGTACGGACGGTAGAGTTAAAGTTGCAGTGAATGCAGCAGCCACTAATAATGAAGAATGCCAATGGATACTGAAAATTTATCGCCTTTACTAGGCGATTTCTCCTAACAGGTTTTCAATAAACTTCGACATCGAAAAGTCGTTACAATAATTATTATGGACACGTTTTTAAGAAGTGTTGGTAGACCAGTTAGGAAGAGACAGTAAATCGGAAACTGTTACTTTCGTTAATTTAAGGAATGATTAATTTAAATGGGCCAGTCAAATATTTCTTATGTTTATTTAGAGGCAGATTAGGGATGAGCCTGTTATCTCCAGCTACCGGGGTGCTGATAAGTCCTTAGCCCGACCAGGAAGGAAACAAGCTGCGCCTGTCAAAAGTGTGATGGGCAGAGGAATAGATTGATTTCGCTAGGGTAGGGACAGGTGGTGGATTCTTGTGAATGTGGTAATGAACCTCTAAGTTCAATAAAATGTGGGGAATGTAGCTTGTTTCCTTCCTGGTCGGGCTAAGGACTTATCAGCACCCCTGCATAATTCATCTGACTTATTTTAGGAAGGTAATGGCTATTAGTCTTGCCCGAACTCTATTTGACTCCGTATTTTACCTTAGTTTCTTCAGAACAATCATGGCAGTACATTACACTTGAACACATCAAAACATTTTGATGTGCTATAGGTTTCCTGCAGTAATTAGATGCATAAAATATATTACCAAAAATGCACTTTGCTTCTGTGGATATAATTTTATTGCATCCATAAAACAAATGCATCTGTTGGTCTTTCATATATTTTACAGATTACAACAATTTTCACTTCATCTTCCACGCTGCACTTTATGCAAGTTTGACATTTCATAGTCATATTTCATACCGCGTGACCTCTCCATGCTACAGAGTCATTCGTTCAAGGAATACAAAACAGTATTTGGGAAGTATCTGTTGTTAAATAGATAAGAATATTATTTTGTGATAACCTGTGGCTGAACAGATGTTGCTTGCCTTCATTTTGAAGTGTTGCTTCTTTAAGTGTATTTAACAACGCTATCGCATGCTAAGATTAGGTAGCTGTGATGACAGATGAAGGAACATGTATGGAGCATTAGTGGAATGGTACTTACAAAGGAAAATCGCATTACTCTGAGAAAAACTTGTTCCAGTGAAAAGCTGTCCACCACTTTTTTTTTTTTTAAAAAGGTTTATTGCTCTGAAGTTGGTACATACATACAGATGGACACAACAGTTGTGTTTTAAATTGTTCCCTTAACCAATTTACATAAAGTATGACTCATGGAGAGAGGAT
>Ga0123355_10001832_pt1 | contig 29750 bp, 33 predicted proteins | sample TergutEmb28metaG_3_FD_89872 | JGI IMG/M metagenome (GOLD analysis project Ga0123355, IMG submission 89872) | Embiratermes neotenicus P1 segment gut microbial communities from Petit-Saut dam, French Guiana - Emb289 P1 | ecosystem: Host-associated > Arthropoda: Insects > Digestive system > Gut ... | reverse complement strand
TAATTAAAAATGCTGCACGAATGATGTATGGAATTCTTGATAAATGTATAAGAGAGTATCGTGAAAATCTGGCTTTTAGAAAATTATTCGGCTTTCCCCCTTTATTAGAGGATTTAATATTAGCAGAACCGGGATATGGATGTACACTCCCAATGGCTCGCATTGATATGTTTTTTGATGAAGACAATTTTGAATTTAAGTTTTTTGAATTCAATGCTGACGGAGCCAGCGCTATGATTGAAGATAGAGAAATAGGCAACGCCTTAAAAATTACTCAATCGTTTAAGGATTTTGAGTATGAGATCAAGTCCTTTGAGTTATTTGATTCATGGATAGATACTTTAATGGACATTTATAAAGAGTTTTTGGGAACAACTTTTGATAAGAAGAGTATTACTGTGGGCATTGTAGATTTTTTAGACAAGGCAACTATGGGTGAATTTGCAGCTTTTAAAAATGCATTCTTTAGACAAAGGAATAAATTGTGTAATTGCAGAGATTACAACCTTAGAATACAGAGCCGGTGCGTTATATGACAAAGACTGCAATAAAATTGATGTTGTATATAGACGGGCGGTTACCAGTGATTGTTTGGATGAAATTGATAAAATCAGTGAATTTATAAAAGCATACAAAGATAAAGCGGTTTGTATTGTAGGCGGATTTTTTACGCAAGTAATTCATAACAAAATTTTGTTTTCTATTTTACATAATGAAACTGCACAGAAAATTTTTAACGCTAAGCAAATTGATTTTATTAAAAAGCATATCCCTTTTACTACTGAGTTAAAAAAGGATAAATATTTTGATGAGGCATTAAAAAATAAAGATGGCTGGCTAATTAAACCTATGGATTTATACGGATCAATAGGGGTTGCGGCAGGTCGAGATTATGAGCAAAGTGAGTGGGAGAACATACTTGAATCCAGTGTAAAGAATGATTTCGTGCTGCAAGACTATTGCACTCCGTACAAATCAGAAAATTGTTATGTGAAAAATGATGTTATACATTATGGACAATACGGCAACACTACAGGACTATATTTATACGCAGGAAAATTACACGGTCTATACTCTCGTCAAATGCAAAAGTCTACCACAACCACCGAGGATGAAGGCAGAGTTGCTTGCAGTTTTTTGGTTGAATAATTATAAATAAGCACTTCCGCAATAAAAAACTTAGGAAGTGCTTTTCATTTGTTTATTTTCCGTTATATTTTTTAAGTACCGTACAGAGGCACAAAAAATCTATATCTACAGCAGTTTATCCGCACCAAAAAAGTTACTTTTGTACAATTTTTGCCAACATCTCTTTGCTTGTCCATTCACTTTCGCGGTTAAAACGACCCAATTCTAACAAAGTATTAAAATCTCCAATTCTTATTTGATTTGTTTTTTCATTGCATGTAAAAATCATCTTGTATCCAAGCTCATTAAATAGTTTAGCGCTATCCTTGCAATAAGCCCCGAATGGATAAGCAAAAATTTTAATATCCTTCTTTATACCTGCTTTATCTTTTAATGCTTTTCTAATCCGTAAATCATCATTTTTAACTGCCTTGTGATATTCTTCAATTGTCTCACCTTCTAATTTTCTTATGCCGAAACGAGGTTTAAATTCATGCATATTATAAGTATGACTCCCGATTTCAAATAAACCGCTTTTATGCAATGCTTGTATTTCACACCATGATAAAAAAGAACTTTTGACATCACCTCTGTCTCCGCTTCTGGTTGCATATTCACTATATTTTCCTACAATGTTTATAACGCCTTTAAATCCGTATTTTTTAAAAAGCGGCATAACATAATGCAAATTGTTATAATGCCCGTCATCAAAAGTAATCATTATGGGGCGCTCCGGCAGTGCGCCTTTTCCTTGAGTAAATTTGATAACCTCACTAGGAAGCACTGCTGTATATCCTGCATTTTTTAGTTCAATGATATCCTCTTCAAGTTGCTTGGGCGTAATTATGTATCTGCTTTTGTGACCGCCGTCAAATACTCTGTGGTACATGATTATCGGAAGTATAACTTCTGTTTGCTCTATTGGCATTTTGGCAAAAGACTCAATCGGTACCATCTGAAATAAACTTACCCATAACAAACAAATTATCACAACAGCTAATAATATATATTTTCTCATATTTTTATTTTTTACTAAAATTCAATTGGTTATCCCGACAAGAGATAACTTCTTAAAACAACTTATTGAAATTGATAGAATGCAAGAAAATTTTTTATGATGTATTTTAGAAAATGAGTTATTAGTGCTTGACTAACTGTTGAACAATAATAGGCTTTAAGTTTATCAATCCTATTTTCCGACAACTAGAAAGCTGAAAAATAGGACGATTTTAACTAGAACGATTAATTATATCACATATAGTATGATCTTTCACTATCTCTATTTCATATAGCAAGTAAATTTGGTGCGGAAAATTTTCGTAAGTATATAATTTGCTTCAACCAGTATCAATAGGCATTTTGTTCTTCATGCACATTGTCATGATTTTTTATCGTTGAAATAACACAATATAAAGTGTTTTTACTTATTTTTAACTACTATATTTAGTGTTTTTGCAAAATCATGAAAAAGTGTACCCTAATTTGTACCCTAAGTAGATTTTTCGGTTATTATAATTTAATGTAATATTAGTTTCTAAAATCAAGCTATCCCATAGAGGTATTCGCCAGTTTTTTTAATATGAGCAATAAAGCCACTCTTATCTTTTGACTCATCTAGTAAGTGTGGCTCTATGTCAATACTTACTCGCCTTGTTAGTCCAGAAAGAATTGATGCCATTTCAAGCCAATTATCATTATAATCTTTGACTAATATCGCTATGTCGATATCGCTATATTCATTAGGGTTTCCATTAATATAAGAGCCAAAAATAATTATTGCTGTAGGGTTTAATATCTTCTTAACTTCTTCTGCATATCTGATTGCTAATTCTCTAACAACTTTTTTATCCAACATAAAAAATCCTCCGTATCAATCAATAATTTGAAGCAATATTCCTTTGTTAAAAATCTTGCAATTTTCTCTTTGTGTTCAGGATATCTCGCCTCAATTTGCAGTGGAGTTAACCTATCTATAAAGGCAAACTGCTCTTCACTAAGTTTATTAAAAATATCCCCTAGTTTTGCCAGTCTTTGTAAGTCGTGAATTTTAGGAGGAATATCATCTGTTTTCTTTGCTATAACTGACTTAAGTGCTTTTTCAATTGTCAAATGCAAAAGAAACCCATGTGTAAAAGCCTTTCTTTTTCAAATAACACCTTTGCAGTTGACAAATCCTCTTCACAAAGGTCAAGCCAATATTTAACTTTATCTAGCATTGATTGCTCCTAATTCAACCTTATATTATACAGCAATTATAACACCGCAAAAATAAAAAATCAACAATTTTAGGGCTAAAATTCAAAACGACTATTTAAATGAATTTTTTAGTGCGGATAGTAGGGCATATTTTTCTGAAAACAGTCAAAAAATCAAAAGTTGTACCCTAAATTGTACCCTAAATGCTGTTTTTTGTGCCAATTTTGATACACAAAATGCTGTAAAATTAGACAAAAAGGGTCATTTATTTGATTACTGTGCCAATTTTTTCACCCATCGCAGCCCTAACTAAGCTGTTTTCAACATCCAAACCGAACGCATGGATGGGCATATTGTTTTCCATGCACATAGTAATTGCAGTAAAATCCATTACATTAAGATTTTGCTTCATAACATCCATATAACTTAATTTTTCATATTTGATAGCCGCTTTGTTTTTCTTGGGGTCAGAGCAATACACCCCGTCAATATTCTTTGCCATCAATAGCACATCCGCCTTAATCTCAGTAGCTCTGAGCGCAGCGCCGCTGTCCGTAGAAAAATACGGATTGCCCGTCCCGCAAGCAAAAATCACAATGCGCCCAGTAGTAAGATGCTTTAAGGCACGCCTCACAATAAACGGCTCGGCAATTTTATTGATAGAAATCGCCGTTTGAACTCTTGTTTCAATGCCCTTTTTCTCAATTGCATCTTGAAGTGCCAAAGCATTCATAACGGTAGCAAGCATCCCCATATGGTCGGCAGTAATCCTATCCATGCCCTTGCCTTGACCTATGCGTCCGCGCCAAAAGTTGCCACCGCCTACAACGACAGCTATCTCAATGCCCTTTTTGTGCAGCTCCACCAATTGCGACACCACCTTATCCACCATCAAAGGATTTAGCCCGCTTGCATCATCACCCGACAAAGCCTCTCCGCTTATCTTTAATAAAATTCGTTTATACATGATGTAATTTCTCCTTCCTGCTTTTATCCAAAAAAGCAGGCAAAAAACTTTTGTGTATTGGTACTATTTAATTAGCGTGCTTCTTGTAATGCAAATTGAAAATCTCTTACTCCATAGCCTCTAATATTGTGAAAGCGAGCATTGATAATATTGTTGTAAAAGACAAACTCTACTTTTTCATCACCTTGCTGTGCTGTATAGAAATAGCCTGTGCGTATAAATGGAAGTGAAATTTGACTAGATGCATACACATCTTCACCTACAACAATTTGATACATAAAACCACGAATATTAAATGTGTTGTCATAAACCTCAACATATAACATTTTTCTAGCATAAGGCGGCGAATGAGGCTCTACGCCACACATAGGTGCACAACCAAATCTATTGAGAGTGCTTTGATAGTGCGTCAAATGCCAGTATTGGTACCATGAACCCATGCCACCATCAGTTAAAATAAATCTACCATCTTGTATTGTATCACTATTTTCATTTGGATTGAAAAAATTGTATTCTAAAAAATCCAATCCAATAAACAACACAAAAGAGAACAACATGATGACTATAAGAATGATTAGTTTTTTCATAATTTTAGCCCTCCAACTCTACAAAAAAGAGAGAATAAAAAACTCTCTCTCTTTTCATTTTATTATTTTTGCAATTTTGCTATTTCTTCGGCTAGGTTGTCTTGTTTTTTCTCTAGGCCCTCGCCCATAGTAAACCTTGTAAACCTAACAATACTAAGGTTTAATCCTAACGCTTTTGACTGCTCTTGCATTAAAGCATGAATTGTTTTTGACGGGTCTTTTGCAAAATCTTGATGGTTTAAGCAAATATCTTTAAAATATTTAGCGATTCTACCTTCAATCATTTTTTCAACAACCGCTTCAGGCTTTCCTTTTGCCTTGGGGTCATTGACAATTTGCGCTTTCAAAATACCTTTTTCATACTCAACTTCTTCTTTAGGAACATTTACACAACAAATATATTTAGGGCTAAAAGCTGCAATGTGCATACAAATATCCTTTGCCATCGCACTAATAGCAGACAACGCTTTTTTGTCAACTTTTTTATCAGACGCAACATCAATAAGCACACCAATCTTTCCGCCCATATGAATATAACTTTCTATCACTCCGCTCTTATTCTCAAACCTTTCAAATCTTCTAAAAGCCAGCTTTTCACCAATTTTTGCCGTGCCTGCAATAATTAAATCATTTAGAGTTGCTTTTTTATCATCAACAAACGCTTGCCCCAAAGCCATGTCAACATCCTTAGGGTTTGCAATCGCAATATGCTTTGCAACCTTATTAGAAAGAGTCAAAAACTCATCACTTTTTGCAACAAAATCAGACTCTGAATTAACCTCAGCCAATGCCCCGATGCTTCCGTCCTCACTAACAAACGCCGCAACAACACCCTCACTCGCCAGCCTGTCACCCTTTTTACCCGCAAGCACAATTCCCCTCTCCCTTAAAAATTCCATCGCCTTTTCCATGTCGCCGTTCACTTCAACCAATGCTTTTTTGCATTCCATCATGCCTGCGCCCGATTGCTCTCTTAATTTTGCTACATCTTGTGCTGTAAAACTCATTATACTTGTTCTCCTTTTTCAATGATTGCTTCAACTACTTCTTCATCAGTAGTATTGGCGTTTTCTAAAGTCTCCGCCCTCATCCTCTCTTCTAGCTCTCTTCTCTTAGCAATTCCTTCCTCGCCCTCTCTCGCCTCAATAACCGCATCAGCCATAGCCGACACAATCAATTTAATCGCTCTAATCGCGTCATCATTTCCGGGAATAACATAATCCACTTCATCAGGGTCGCAGTTTGTGTCCACTATTCCCACGATAGGAATACCAAGTTTTTTGGCTTCAGCAACAGCAATATGCTCTTTTTTAGGGTCTACTACAAACAATATTCCCGGCAAATTGTGCATATCTTTTACACCGCCTAAATTATCTTCTAACTTGTCCCTCTCTTTTTTTAAACCAAGAACCTCTTTTTTAGGCAAATCAGCAAACTCATTCAGTTTCTCCATTTGGTTTAGCTTGTTCATTCGGTTTACACGACTACGCATCGTTTGAAAATTAGTAAGCATTCCGCCCAGCCAACGATTGTTCACATAATACATTCCGCACTTTTCAGCCTCAGACTTAACCGCCTCTTGTGCCTGCTTTTTGGTACCGACAAATAAAATTGTCTTGCCCTTTTCTGCTTGTTTTTTGATAAAAGCATAAGCTTCATCAATCAAATCTACAGTTTTTTCAAGATTGATGATATAGATATCATTTCTTGAAGTGTAGATATACCTTTTCATTTTGGGATTCCACTTCTTTGTCGGATGCCCAAAGTGAACACCAGCCTCTAACAGCTGTTTCATTGAGATAACATTTTTCTCTGACATTTTTGCTTTTCTCCATTTTGGGGTAGCGGCAGTCCTTAATTGCCAATTACCCAACTCCTCCCTGATTTAACGGAAAACATTAAAAAATTCTGCTCCGCTGAAAAAAATAATCAGGTGCGAAATTAACACTAAGGATAATGATACCATAAAATAAAATGCAATTGCAAATATTTTATGGTAATTTTCAGAAATTTCTTAGGAAACTATATAGTCAGTTTTGAAATTGAAATTGTTCAATTTCAAAACTGATTGAGTTGACTATAGTAACTACACCATGCAAATCTCTATATAGAGATAGGTAACCATTCGGAGCAATAAAACGAGTAAGAACACCATTTGAAGAAAGCGCAGCGCTGCCTGTTGAAATTCTAATACGATTAAGACCTTGGATTAAACCTAACTGTTCTATTCCTGTCGCTGCACCCCAACCAAACGCGTTAGGCACTTGCACAAAGCCTTGACCCTCACGATAAACACACACAACGCGCAACATATTGTTTAAGCACATAGTCCAAAGAAGTATATCATTATTTACTTCACTTATTCTAAAATCTCTAGGTGCTAAAAGATGATTAGTATTTATTCGATTCACTGCTATTATATGGTAAGCCGGCTTTGACTCAATTGGGATTGCCGATTTGCTATTTGTACACTGACAATTTCCGATAGAAACTATTCTAACTATATTTGCTCCTATACTCAAATCAAGCTCATGGATAATTAATCTATTGTTAGTCGTCATTATCGGTAATAATACAAATTCACTACTGCCGCTTCTTTTTATATATATCCTTTGATTGTTTATCCCCCTGCAATTTCTTGACCCAGCCCCCCATCTAATATCCCAATCTAAAAATACATCTGATGATATTTGAAAATTGTAAGGAGGATAGATATGGCATTTGCTGTCGGCACAATCATCACAAGTGCCATAAACACAGCAAAATTCAAAACCTAACCCAGTCCTGACAACATTAAAACCGCCTCTTGGGTTGTGTGTGTTGCAAATGCCTATTGCAATGCTCCAAATGCCTATGTCCGTTGTGTCGCCTAATATATACCTCTCAATATTAATCGTTCCATTATTTACACTAACTACGCTATTACGATTACCGCCGCTGTTTTCAATTAAACCTACAACAACAAGCTGTTTGGTCTTAAAAAACTCTTCATCAAAATTATCTCTTAAAAAAGCGGCATATTCATTGAACGGGTCTGTTATGCTAGTGCAAGTATCCAATAAATGACTATCTAAATAATTCTTCAACTCTATAAAACTATTAATATGAATAAACCCAAATTCTATATTTTTAGTCCCTCCCCAGCCGGTCCAACCAATTCCGCCAGCCCAACCACGATGATATTGTGAGCTAAACTTTATCTGCGGAGCATACTCTACATCCATAATCACTATCTTATAATTAGTAATATTCTGAACTAAAGTTTTATCAACTCTTACTGAAATATACACCTCAGTCATTGCGTCACCGCCAAACTCATGTTCCAATCTATTTACATAAAACACCAAAAGATTTCCGTGTGCGATTTGTACACTGCTCATCCATGCCTGTATTCCTGTGTGGGTGTGAGTTAGACCGATTCTCACATATAGATAATCATAATCAAACACCATTGCATATATGTGCAAAGGACTAAAATCAAATGAATTACCTATCGGTAAGTCAAAAACTCCGCTTCTGGCCAAATATCTATTATAAGAGCAAGCATAGGGCGGATGAGTGAATTCATCCCAACCATAATCGCCTGTCCAAACGCAATTATTGTTTGAGGAAATTCTCTGCGAGAATGGAATTGTTTCATTTGGGGGAATCGGATAATCATTTAAGTTAGTCCATTTTGCTGTGACGACAACATTTCTAGCGGGCATGGTGAAAGTGAAACCAGAGTCCCTGCTTAATAATTCATCGCCGTCAAACCAACCATCAAAGACAACAATCCCACCTCTTAAATACACATCTGCAATATAAACCTGTCCTCCCTCTCGCAAATTTCTTGTGTTAGGTGCGTCATTTCTAGGATTATTCCACCAATTTTCAAAATGTGATTGATTATTAAAAACACCTCCGCCATCAACTGTGAGAGTAAATCTTTCAAAGCTAGGCAAATTGCAGGCAGGCAAAATGAATGCGGCACCTAGCAGCATAGTGATTGTTAATATAATTGCTAAAAGTTTTTTTCTCATGATATCCTCCACTAATTAATACAATTCAAAACGGCATTTCGTTACATAATTTTGCGAGATTTTTTAAATGTTATAGAAAAAATCGTCCGCGTTTGGGGATGAACTAAATCAAAAAAGCCCAGCAATGCAAGCGAGGGAAGTTTTTAAAGCAAACCTTTTTTATAGTTTTGAATACAAAATGTCACAAATGCATCCATACAATGTATTAAAATTATACTAAAAAACATACAATCATGTCAAGTGATTGAAGGATTAAGTTTTGAAAATTAATAAAAAATAATAACAGTCAAATGCAAAGAAAAATTTTACTTTTTCTTAGATGCGGACTTTTTTTCTTTAGCTTCATTCACAGGCTTTTTCTCTGTATTCTTTTCATCTTTCACATCTGCCCCGACCAAACAACCGCACCCGCAATTCGGATCATCGTCAAACCCACAATTGTCACAACTGCACTCACCCAATTCATCAGCAACTGCCTTCAAATACTCATCAAAAACTTTCTCAGCCAACTCCTCATCCTCTACTGCTGTTATAATTTCCTCTCCCTCTACATCGCCTTTTTCTACTAAGCACACAATCACCTCATCATCCTCGAAATCTTCGACATCGTCAATGGGCTGCAAAAGCACATAAAACTGATCTTCGTATTCAATAGCGGCAACCTCTGCAAAGTCAACAGAGTTTCCTTCTTCGTCAGTTAAAGTAACGATTTGCTCGTCCTCAAACAATTCAACAGTTTCTTTTTTCATTATTTTTCTCCTTTGTTATCTTTATTACAAAAAGATAACTCAAAAACTTTATTTTTATCTAAATGATATTGAGCAATTCATCAAGATACGAATATCCTATAAAAATACCATCTTTAACCATTTTTCTTATTTTATCTTTATCAGCCAGCATCGCATCGCAGGTTTCATCAGGACAAAGCACGACATCTTTTAAGTCCGCATCCTGACGAAAAAGCCACACATCCACAAAATCACCGCACACAAATTCTGCCTCCCCATAAACTCTTCTATAATGCTTAAACAACTGTCCATTTTTGGGGTCAAGATATACCCCAAGCTCTTCTCTCGCCTCTTTTATTGCCGTTGTAATTCCGTCATCACCTGCAACCGCACTGCCGCCTACAGTTTCCCACATATTTGGGTATAGCGGCTTATTTGAGGTGCGCTTAGAGATGAGAAATTCACCTTTATTATTTAATATCCACACATGAACAATAAGATGAAATTCGCCCGGCATCATATGCCCCCGCTCTTTCAGCTGTCCTGTCGGCTTGCCGTGTTCATCTAAAATATCCCATAGTTCAATCATATCTATTCGTCCTCATTTTCATTTGTTTGGGGGTTTTACTTTTTTAACAAACTCGTCAACCTGTTGTCTGTCATTAAACTCAATCACTTTATTTGAGTATTGCCTAACAAGCGGGAGATAATAATTTTCTTTATGCTCTGGATATCTATCTATGAAACTAAGCAATATTTCAAAGGCTTCATCACTTTCAATAAAGTGGTCGGGCAGTCCTATTTTTTGCCCTTGCGCCCTTCGATTTTTTACACTTTGGATACAAAAATTTATAGGAAAGTTAAGAAATATTATTAAATCAGATTGCTTAAATCTATCCTCTAGCGTGTTGCGAAAGTTGCCGTCCAATATCCATTTATCTCCCGTTGAGATTGTCTTAATCTGTCTTCTAAGCACCTCTTTATCCTGCCATACTCCGTTTGGCTTTAAGAAGTAACAATCAATATGGTGAACAGGCAAATTCAAAAACTTTCCTAATTTTATTGCCAGCGTACTTTTGCCGCTTCCGCTGCAACCTATTATTGAAATTTTTTGTGCTTCTTTAATGTTCATTATTTTTTATCAATGTACTTTTGCAAAATGATTTGTGCAGCAAGTGAATCAACTATTCCTTTTCTTTTTGACCAATGAACTCCTGCCTCATCCAGTATATTGTTTGCCTCCACTGATGACAGCCTTTCATCCACAAATACACTTTCAAAATCAGCTTTTTGTTGCAGCTTTGCCATAAATTCTCTTGCACTAATCGCAGCATCGCCCTCCGTCCCATCCATATTTATAGGCAACCCCATAACCACTGTAGATACATTATTTTCACTTATTATCCTAGTTATATATGACAGAACTTGCTCAATTTCCTTGATTTCAAGCACTTCATACGGCGATGCAATGATTCTCAATTCATCGCTCATCGCAAGACCTATTCGTTTTTTTCCCATGTCAATGCTTAATACTCTCAAATTTTGCCACCTTTTTTATTCAGAGTTTAGAAATAATTTATGGATGTTGTGTAATACTATTAGTATATTATTTGGAGGAAAATAATTATGAAATCATTTTGGGTAGGATTAGGCCTTGGCGCTGCGGTAGGAACATACTTTTATAAAAATAACCGCACCTGTGAAAAGGTTTATGACGAAGTAGAAGAAAAAGTTATGGAAGGGGTGGATAAATGTAAAGCAGGCATGAAGAAAGGCAAGAAAAATAGTAATAGTGAAGATTAGTTGATATCTATAGTCATTAACGAGAGAATAAAATCCGGCTAAGCAATCCAAAAAAACAATTTTTGTCAAATTGTTTGGGTTGTTTTTTGCCGTTATCTTCTATGTTGAAATCAAGATTTTATAAATTCTTGCGATAATCATTGATGGCCGCAACTATTGCCTCTTGTGCTAAAACAGAGCAATGGACTTTCTGGCTGGGCAAGCCCCCCAAATCATCAACCACATTCTGGTTGGTTACTTTTAATGCATCGTCTAGTGACTTGCCTTTTATTAATCTGGTAGCAGTAGATGCAGTAGCAATTGCCGCCGCACAACCAAAGGTCTTAAACGACACATCAACAATAATATCGTCTTCTATACGCAAAAACAGTTTCATAATGTCTCCGCATGAAGCGTTGCCAACAGTACCTATTCCGTTGGCATTTTGTAGTTCACCCACATTTTGCGGGTCTGAAAATTCTCTAATAACTTTTTCGTTGTACATATTAAACTAACTTAGTTTCTCCTTTAATTTGCAGAAATAGCGGTGACATTGCCCTTAATTTTTTTATCACCTCTTTTAATCTGTCTACCGCAAAATTTACTTCTTCTATTGTATTATCCTTGCCGAACGAAAACCTGATTGACCCATGCGCTGATTCAATCGGTACTCCCAAACCAAGCAATACATGAGACGCCGTCAATGAACCTGACGAGCAAGCCGACCCGGATGATACGGCAATTCCAGCCAAATCCAACATCATCAAAATACTTTCACCCTCTACAAACTCAAAAATAAAATTAGCATTATTATCAAGACGGCAATTCTTATCCCCATTTAAATAGCAATGCTCTATCTCACATAACACTCTATTTATAAATGCATCTCTTAGCCCTTTGATATGTTTAGAATTCTTCTCCATCCCGTCAACAGCAATTTCTAAAGCTTTAGCAAAGCCTGCAATCGCCGCAACATTGCTGGTGCCGCCGCGCATAGTGCGCTCTTGTGAACCGCCTTGAATCAATTTGTTTGGTCTAATGCCACCCTTAATATACAGTACCCCTATGCCCTTTGGTCCATAAAACTTATGCGCCGAAAAACTCATCATATCCACGCCCAACTCTTTCACATCAATTTTAATCTTGCCCGCAGCCTGCACCGCATCCGTATGAAACGGCACACCGTGCCTCCTCGCCGCCGCCGCCAATTCTTTAACGGGTTGTATTGTTCCTATTTCATTATTGGCGTACATAACACTGATTAATGCCGTGTCTTTTGTGATTGCCTTCTCTAAGTCTGCCGTCCTTACAATTCCGTTGTTATAGACCGGTAAATACGACACTCTTACCCCTTGTCTTTCTAACTCTTTAAGCGGAGCCATTATAGCAGGATGCTCTATAGCAGATGCTATTATATGTTTACCTTTATCCAAAAACCCTTTTATTGCCCAATTGCAGCTCTCTGTTCCGCCTGAAGTAAAATATATTTCATTAGGCTTAGCATTAATCAAAAAAGCAATTTGCGCCCTTGCCTCACTTACAGCCAAAGCAGCCTTTCTCCCGAAAAAATGCAAACTATTTGCGTTTCCGAAATCCTCATTAAAATAAGGCATCATCGCATACAATGCCTCTTTAGATAACGGAGTGGTCGCAGCATGGTCTAAATATATTGTTTTTTTCTCTATGTTTTTCATGCTTGCCTTGCTATTTGTTGTAGTCTCTTGTGTAATTCTCTTGTTTGTTCATCTGTCCTGCCATTAAAAACTATCGCTCTGTCTTCACCTTCAACTTCACCTCTAATAATAAGCACTATCATTACGCTGTTTCTGACATTAGCATGAAAGGTATAACTTTCAATTTGATAAAGCTCTGTGATGTCACCGCCGCTATAAGTTCCGCTCGCTACTGAAAAATTTGAAAACCCCGTTGATCTGACGCCTCTTGTAAAAGTCGGATGCAATCTAACATCACTATCAGGACACAAGTCTCTTAATCTTGCGTTATAAACAGTCAAACTATTTGGTGAACCAAAATAAGTTGTCGTTACGACTAAATTGTTGCGTTCATCTATCATAGCTTCTGTATTGCCGTTAAAAAAAACAAAGGCAAGAAGACCCAAAGCTAGAGACAATGAGACGGATATGATGACCACTCTTGTTATAATTTTGCCTTTCTTACTCATATTTTAAAACTGTGGAATTAATTTGCAGGTACAAGTGTGTTTTGATACGCAACAGCACTTTATGGGCAACCAAGAACAGTTGCTATCAAAGATATTAAAATTATTTCCAAACCTCATTTGTGTATAATGGATATTTTTTAGTAAGTTTCATTACTTCCTTTTTTATATCCTTAACCGCCTTTTCCCTGCCGTCAATGACCTTTGCAATAAAACCGCCGATAAGTTTCATGTCACTCTCGTTCATTCCCCTTGTCGTAATACTTGGCGTACCCAGCCTCAAACCGCTTGTAATAAATGGTGAAGCAGGGTCAAAAGGGATTGTATTTTTATTTGTAGTGATGTTACATTCCTCTAATAAATGCTCTAAATCTTTGCCGGTCATATTTTTATCTAAAAGATTTATAGACAGCTGATGAGTCTCTGTGCCGTTTGAAACTATTTTAATCCCTAACAGCTTTAAGCTCTCACATAAAGCGGCAGCATTTTTCAAAACTTGTTGTTGGTAGATTTTGAAACTAGGCTCAAGCGCTTCCTTGAACGCAATGGCTTTTGCGGCGATAATATGCTGCAACGGTCCGCCTTGAAGCCCGGGGAAAATTGCCATGTTTATTTTTTTTGCCCATTCTTCATCATTTGTCAAAATCAAGCCGCCCCTGGGACCGCGCATAGTTTTATGAGTAGTGGTTGTCACTATATGAGCGTGAGGGAAAGGGTTTGGGTGCAAACCTGTTATGATTAGACCTGCGATATGCGCTACATCTGCCATCAATACTGCACCTGCCTTATCCGCAATCTCTCTAAAGCGAGCAAAATCTATGCTTCTGGAATAAGCGCTTGCACCGCAAATAATCATTTTAGGCTTATGCTCTGATGCAAGTTTTTCTATCACGCCGTAGTCTATAGTTTCAGTCTCTTTGTCTACACCATAGTGAATAACATTGTAGTTTTTGCCCGAAAAATTGACAGGACTGCCGTGTGAAAGATGTCCGCCGTGTGATAAATCCATGCTTAATATTGTGTCACCAACATTAATAGCCGCGGCAAAAGCCGCCAAATTTGCACTTGCGCCGCTGTGAGGCTGAACATTTGCAAAACCGCAATTAAACAGCTTTTTAACTCGCTCTATAGCTAAATTCTCAATAATGTCAACAAACTCACAACCGCCGTAATATCTTTTTGACGGATACCCTTCGGCATATTTATTTGTTAAATGCGACCCTTGTGCAGCCATTACCGCTGTTGATACAAAATTTTCAGACGCAATCAATTCAAGGTTGTCCTGTTGCCTGTTAAACTCTTCTTCTATTGCAGAAAAAACCTCACTGTCCGCCTTTTTCAATGTTTTGAAATCAATCATAATAATTCCTCTATCCTTTTTTCTTTTTCGTTTCCGTCACTCTGATTTTTAATCCTAACAACCCCTCTCTCAACTTCATGATCACCAATAATTATTACATTTTTTGCATTAGCTCTCTCAGCTATCTTAAATTGTGATTTGACACTTTTACCCCCAAAATCCATATCTGCACTAACACCCTTTTGTCTTAATTTTGCCACTAAATCCATACAATAATTCAAAACACTATCATTCTGAGCAATAATAAAGTATTCTAATAAAGGCGGCACAATTTCTGCACCAACAGCTTTTAACAACATAATCAACCTCTCTAAACCCATCGCAAACCCTATACACGCCACATCTTTACCGCCCAAAGAATTTACCAAGTTATCATACCTGCCGCCGCCGCATACAGTCCCTTGAGCGCCCAAAGCGTTGGTTACAAACTCAAAAACTGTTTTGTTATAATAGTCCAATCCCCTTACAATCTTAGAATTAACCTCATACTTAACATCTCGCTTGGTCAAAATTTCTTTCAATTTTTCAAAATGCTCTTTACAGTCTCCGCATACACAGCTTAATGTTGTCGGAGCATTATCAACTATCGCCTTACAATCAGCCGCCTTGCAATCTAATACTCTTAAAGGATTGAATGTTATCCTTTCATCACAAAGATTACATAGCTTTTTTCCCTTCAGATATTTTTTTAGTGCCGTATTATAGTTTGATCTGCAATGATTACAGCCGATGCTGTTGATTTGAGGAACTACATCCTTTATGCCGATACTTTTCAAAAATGAAAACGCTAGATTTATCGCCTCATAATCCATGTACGGAGAGCTGTCACCGTACAGCTCTACTCCGAATTGATGATGCTCTCTAAGCCGCCCTTGCTGCGGTTTTTCATATCTAAAGCACGGAGTAATATAATATACCTTTAAAGGCAGGCCTTGCTGGTCAAGTGAGTTTTCAATAAAGCTCCTGACAACTGCCGCCGTCCCCTCAGGTTTTAGTGTAATCGACCGCTCTCTCTTATCTAAAAAGGTATACATTTCCTTTTTGACAATATCAGTCCCCTCGCCCACTCCGCGCAAAAACAATTCTGTATGCTCAAAAACCGGCGTACGAATTTCTTTAATATTAAATAAAGAAGTAGTCTCCCTTATTTTATTTTCAATGTAGTGCCACAAATAGCTATCCTGCGGCAATACATCCTTTGTACCTTTTGGAATGTTTATCATAGTTGCTTCGCTTTAATTCATAATTTAAAATTATCACAGTATATGTTTCTTAATATCCAACCATTTAACCTGTTTTGCCAAATGTTCTGACACATACTTTTTATTCACTTCTAAGTCAACCATGGGGTGTTTGCCTGTTGCATTGAAACTGATGTCCTCTAAAAGACTTTCAATAATTGTGTGTAGTCTTCTCGCCCCTATGTCCTCTTTAGATTCATTTTCACTTTGCGCAATCCTTGACATCTCTTCAATGGCATCACCGGTAAACTTCAAATTAATGTTGTCAACCTTTAATAAAGCCGCATACTGCCTAGTAACAGCATTTTCAGGAACAGTCAAAATTTTCACAAAATCCTCTCTGGTTAAACTCTTCAATTCTACCCTTATAGGAAAACGACCTTGCAATTCAGGTATCAAATCATTTACATCTGCAATGTGAAAAGCGCCTGAAGCAATGAATAAAATATAATCTGTCTTGATTACGCCGTGTTTTGTTTGTACAGTAGAACCCTCTACAATAGGAAGGATATCTCTTTGCACGCCCTCTCTTGACACATCAGGACCGCTTCCGTGTCCTTTTGAAGCAATTTTGTCTATCTCATCAATAAAAATTATGCCGTCTTGTTCTGCCCTGCGTATAGCCTCAGCTGAAACAGTGTCATTATCAATAAATTTTTCGCTTTCTTCTAAAGTCAAAGCCTCAATTGCCTGCTTAACAGTCATTTTGCGTTTTTTCTTAGGCTTTTTCATAAAGCCGCCCATCATCTCACCGATGTTCATACTCATACCGGATCCCGGCATAAGTTCAACTGGCTTAGACACAGCCTCTAATTCCAACTCTATAATCTGATTATCATATTTACCTTTCTTAAAATCATCATCAATGTTTTTCTTGATAAGATCTTCAGGCGTTTCTGTATTCATTTTTTTCTTTGCCTGCAACAGCCAGTCTTTGACCTTTTTTTCAGCAATAGGATAGGCTTTTGAATGAACTTCTTCAAGTTTCTCATCACGGACCAAACGCACAGCAATCTCAACTAAATCCCTAATCATTGATTCAACATCCCGTCCGACATAACCCACCTCAGTAAACTTAGTAGCCTCAACTTTGATAAAAGGAGCTTTGACAAGTTTTGCCAATCTTCTGGCTATCTCAGTTTTTCCCACCCCTGTAGGTCCTTTCATGATGATATTTTTAGGGGTGATATCATCCCGTATTTTAGCGTCCAATTGCGCCCTTCGGTATCTATTCCTTAAAGCAACGGCAACTGCCCTTTTGGCGTCATGCTGTCCTATTATATATCTATCTAATTCGTTTACGATTTCTTGCGGTGTCAAATGCATATTAAATTTCCTCCACTACAATGTTGCCGTTTGTAAAACAACATAATTCAGCTGCAATTTTCATTGCTTCTGTTGCAATATCTTTTGCCGGCAATTTCGGCGCGGTCTTAGATATGGCTCTTGCCGCTGCCAAAGCATAATTTCCGCCGCTTCCGATTGCCGCTATTCCGTTTTCAGGCTCAATTACATCACCGCTGCCTGACACTACAAGCATAGCGTCTTTATCCGCAACGATAAGCATGGCCTCAAGACGCCTTAAAACCTTATCTCCACGCCAAAGCTGAGCCAATTCAACAGCGCTTCTTAATAGATTTCCTCCGAAACGATTAAGCATTTGTTCAAATTTTTCGCAAAGCGTAAAAGCATCCGCAACGCTGCCTGCAAATCCGGCGATTACTTTATCGTCAAACAGGCGGCGTACCTTAACAGCGTTGGTTTTCATAACTACGCTTTGACCCATAGTAACCTGTCCGTCACCGGCAATGACAGTGCTTTTTCCTTTTTTTACCCCCACAATGGTGGTAGCATGTATTTCCATAATCTTACTCCTGCTTAATAGACTATCATTTTAATAAAATATAAGCAAATGATTTTGGGGCTATTATTAAAGAGAATATAATTCATCTATAAATCTTTTTATATCATTAGCAATTTTATTAGGCTCGTATGCATGAATGAAATGATTGCAATCATACTGAATATGCCGCGAATAAGAAAAATTTGCTATAAAATCCTTGTACAGCTGCATTAAATCCTCACTACTTCTGTTAGCACTCTTTGCCGCATCAATAAGATTTGAACTAAAAAACAGAATAGGCAAGTCTAGCGGATAATCCTTTCTTTCTAGGGTATTTGCATTTTTAATCATCAACTTCAATTCATTAATCATATTGACCGTCATAAAACGATGCTTTATTACATTCAAATATATTGCTTTATCTTCATCATTCAACAAAGAAAAAGACGGCAATTTTTCTGTTAATTTGATTGCTTGCTTTTTATTAATGTTGGCATTTTTAAATATAGAAAACAAGAACATCGCAAGTTTTGTTAATATAGGGATTTTTGTTATTTTCAATATTGCCGGAATAGATATGTCAAGGGCTATTATCGCTTTAATTTCTTTATTGTAGTTTTGCGCCCAGCACATTGCCTCAAGTCCTGAATATGAGTGAGCAACCAAAATATAAGGCGGATGAATATTAAGCTTTTTAATCGTCCGCCTATTATCACTGACAAGTGTTGCTATATCCCTTGATTTATTGTTAACATCGCTAAATCCATATCCCGCTTTTTCTAAAACTATTATCTTAAAATCATCTTTTAATAAACTCCACAATGGTTTAAAATCCAACACAGGACTAGGCACTCCTTCACCAGCCAAAAATATAAGCGCTCTGTCTCCTTGCCCCGTTTGATACGCATGATAATCGTCTCCGTCAATAGATACAAACTCACCTATAGCAGATTTTTTAAATTTTGAGTCCTTTTTGTATTTTTTATTCACTCAACATATTTTGTGCATTCTTAATGTTTTCTAATGCTCTATCAGACAGAGCCTGTTTTCTTTTTGATTTATCTCTTATATTTATTGCTGGAAGCAAGCCAAAGTTTGCGTTCATCGGTTGAAAATTTTTATTAGGCAGCGTAATGTAATTTGTGAGTGAACCTGTCATGGTTGAGATTGACGGAACAAAATGATTTATACTTGCACCTTTCAATTTATAATACATATTTATACTTGCAACAAGCCCGCTCATAATGCTTTCAACATAGCCCTCTACACCCGACAGCTGTCCCGCTATAAAAACATTAGGGTATTTTTTTAGTGAAAAACCTGCGTCCACTACCTTTGGAGCATCAATAAATGCATTTTTGTGCATTACTCCATATCTTAAAAACTCTGCATTTTTTAAGGCCGGAATAATCCCGAATATTCGCTTTTGTTCACCAAATGTTAGATTTGTTTGACACCCTACCAAATTATACATATCACCTAAAGCGTTTTCTTTTCTGAGCTGCAATACAGCATAAGGTCTATTTCCGTCATTATCTTTTAAACCTACGGGCTTAAAAGGTCCAAATCTTAATGACTCACCGCCTCTTTTAGCCATAACTTCTAACGGCATACATCCTTCAAAAATATCACCCTTTTCAAAATCTCTCTTGACAGTAGTTTTTGCATTTGAAAGTTCTTGAATAAATAAATTATATTCATCTTTATTTAATGAACAATTAATATAATCACCGTCTATACCGCCTTTATCATACCTGTTTTGAATAAATGCATACTTCATGTTTATACTTTCATGTGAGATTATTGGGGCGGCAGCGTCATAAAACGATAAAAACTCACCTAATTTTAACTTTAAGAAAGAAGCCAGCGGCTCTAAGATTAAAGGACCGCAAGCAATTATTGTCGGAGTGTCGTCAAAATCAGAAACAACTTCAGAAATGAACTTAATATTGTTGTTATTGAGTATTATGTCAGATATAACTTTAGAAAATTGCTCTCTATCCACTGCCAATGCTCCGCCTGCACCCACTTTACATTCATCAGCCGTCTTAATTAATAAACTGTCTAAAAGCCTCAATTCCTCTTTTAATAAACCGCTTGCCGTATAAATATCGTTTGATTTTAATGAATTTGAGCAAACCAACTCGGCTAAATTTTGCGATTTGTGAGCAGGCGAAAAGGCAGACGGTTTAGCATCGTACAGCCAAACCTCTACTCCCCTTTTTGCCAATTGATAAGCCGCCTCACAGCCTGCCAGCCCTGCTCCTATTATTTTGCACTTATTGGTCATCGCTTGTTTCTATAGCTAATTCCTTCTTAAAATCACATCCTTTCACTCCGCACATCTCAAACTCGCCGCTTGCCAGCTTTTTATACACCATATACCCTCCGCATTTTTCACACTTTTTATCAACAATCTTATTATTAGAAATAAATTTACAGTCAGGATAACCGCTGCAACCCCAAAACACACTTCTCCCTCTTTTTTGCACAGTTACCTTTCCGCAATCGGGACACGCACCACCTTCTATCTGCTTTTTTTCACCGGTATTCAAAATATTTTTACACTTAGGATATCCCGGACATGCTATAAACTCTCCGAATTTCCCCTGTTTTTTAACCATCAACTCTCCGCACTTATCACATACCACATCTGTCGTCTCTGCCTTTTGCCTCTCCGTCGGTTTCCCGTCCTCATCAATAGGACAAGAATATTTGCACTCAGGATAACCTCCGCACGCCAAAAACTTGCCGTACTTACTCACTTTATACATAAGCACCGATTTACACTCAGGACAATTATACTCACTCGGTTCAGGCTCGGGTCTATCTTCGCCCACCTTTTTCAAGTCCTCTTCAAACCCTTTATAGAAGTCTGCTATAACCGCCTGCCACACCTTTTTGCCATCCTCAACATCGTCCAGTTTTTCTTCCATCTCGGCTGTAAACTTTACATTTACGATGTCACCAAAGTATTTTACCAGCCAGTCAGTTACATCAAACCCTAGCTGCAATGCTTTGATATACTTGCCATCCTTAAAAACATATTCCCTAAAAAACAGCGTAGCAATAGTTGGGGTATAAGTTGCAGGACGCCCTATGCCTTTATCTTCCATTGTCTTGACCAAACTTGCTTCAGTGAAATGCGGCGGGGGCTTTGTGAATTTTTGTTCATATTTATATTCTATGAATTTTAGATTGTCACCTTTGTTGATTTCGGGCAATTTCGCAGCATTTTCATCACCGTCTTTACCCTCTTTTTCATCCTCAAAGGCTTTATAAACAATGGTAAAACCAGGAAAAAGCATGGTACGACCGGACACTTTGAAACCATAAAGGTCGCCGTTTAGGATGTCAATATTTAAAGTGTCATATTTGGCAGGAGTCATTTGGCTTGCCAAAAAGCGATTGTAAATAAGTGAATAAAGTTTGTGTTGTTCAGGCTTAATGACACCTTTAAGCGAGTCAGGCGTACGATCTAATGATATGGGACGGATTGCTTCGTGGGCATCTTGAGAAGTTTTTTTGCTGGCATAAAAATTTGGTTTTTCAGGAGCATATTCTTTTCCGAATTTTTGCGTAATAAACGCAAGAGCCTCTCTTTGAGCATCAGGAGCAACCCTCGTGCTGTCAGTTCTAATATAAGTAACAAGCGCTACCTTGCCTTCACCGGGAATTTCTACTCCTTCATATAAAATTTGAGCAACAGATGAAGTTTGTTTTAGATTCATGCCCAATTTATTTAAGGCGTCTTGCTGCATTGATGAAGTTATAAAAGGAGGCGCAGGTTTTGAATAAGAGATGGCTTTTTTTACATCTTTTACAATATAAGGCTTGCCGTCTAAAACTTTTTTTAATGCCTCTACCTGCTCGGCATTGGATAATTTGATTTTTACTTCTTTATTGTCTTGCAATATATAAGCTAAATTTGCCTTAAAATCAATTTCAGTCTTATTTAAAATTGATGCGAAAGTCCAATATTCCTCCGGAACAAATGCCGCAATCTCTCTATCTCTGTCTACAATCATTTTTAAAGTAGCCGACTGCACCCTGCCGGCTGACAGCTTTCCGCCTGCCACTCTTTTATTTAAGTAGGGCGAAACCTTATAGCCGACTAAGCGGTCTAAAACACGGCGCGCTTGTTGAGCATCCACTAAATCCATGTTAATCGGGCGGGGGTTCTCTAAGGCAGTTTGCACCGCCTTTTTAGATATTTCATTAAAAACAATGCGCGCCTTTCTGTCTTCAGGAATATTTAACAGATGCGCCACATGCCAAGAAATCGCTTCACCCTCTCTGTCAGGGTCAGTAGCAAGCAGAATCTCGCTGGCTTTGTTAGCAAGACTTTTCATACTGGAAATAATGTCCAGCTTGTCCTCTAGTGGTTTATAGCTGGGTGCAAAATTGTTTTTAATATCCACACTCATAGGTTTAGGCGGCAGATCCCGAATATGCCCTTTAGTTGCAAAAACCCGATATCCGATCCCTAAATACTTCTCAATAGTCTCCTTCTTTCCTGCACCCTCTATGATAATTAGCTTCATATATTTTTCCTCTTTTTTAACATTTTTTGGCACTTATCGGCACTTAAATTCTACCTAAAATGGCGAAAAAGTACATAAAAGTGGTGCTTTTTGAGCATTTTTTGGCATTTTTAACCATTTTTCAGGTGTTTCATTTTTGGGGGACAATCGGGGGACAAAATGCCTATTTTTGATCCAAATTTTACAAAATGGGGGACATTTGGGGGACATAAAATGGGGTGTTTTTAGCCCTATTTTTTGCTGTATTTTAACAGTATTTTATCCCTCATCCCAAACTAATTCTATCATAACACTTTATGATACTACCACTTTTAATTAGCAAATGCAACAAAAAAATAATGAAATTCTATAAATTCTAAAATTTCACTTTAGACAATTTTCACTTGAGAAAAATTGTCTGTTATAAAATTACAAAAAAATCAATCCAACAAGGAGGACAAAACTTAATGAATGCTTTAATAATGGTAATCTTGCTATTCTTAGCGATCTTAATTTCTAGTAGTGCGATTAAAAGAAAGAATTTAGAAATCTATCATCAAAAGAATAACGCCAGTTTTGTTGCAGAGGTTGAAGAGTTTGCAAGGTGGGCTGAATTAGTGTTTAGGGAGTATTATGGGATTGTGGGAACTGACTCTGCTTTGCTTGAATTAGGCTCTGACACCGAATTTTATTATAGCAATAAGGGGTTGGTCATGCCAAAAATTATTATTAAGCGAAGAAACTGTTTAGGGCGCACCTTTCGTGAGACATTTGACAAATGTCAAGACCTTGATGCGATTGAAGTTTTGAGGATACGCTATTCACTACCACCTACTGATGATTTGCAACTAGATATAGCAACTCGCAAAAAGTTTCGTTATTGGAGCGGCAGGAGCATTAAAGCAGATTACTACAAAAGCCTCTATCAAATTATCTACCTTAATGTTTATCTAGCGCTACAATCTCGTCAATTTAATATCGGCCAATCGGGAATTAAAGAAGATGAAATTACCGAACACCAACTAATTCAAAAAGCCATAATTCCATACCCATGGCTTAGCGGTAGCTTTTATCGCTATTAAATCATTATTTAAACAAGAAGCTCTTCAGTAAACCCAAAGCTGGAGAGCTTTTTAATATAAATATATTACAAGGAAAAAACCACATGAAAACAAAATCAATTATAGCCGCCTATCTACTAGACGGCGAGTTGGCACAAAAAATGAACAAAGTCCCTAAAAAATTATTCCCAAAGAAAACAGCTATGGTGGATGCACTATTGGCTCTTGAAAAAACTTTAGATGCTGACAAAAAACTGCTTTTAGACAGGTATTATGACCTAATGAATGAATATCGCGACGAGTTTGAAAGGCATCATTTTGTTGAAGGATTTAAGGCAGGGCTACTTTTTAAGAAAGAGATAGATAAACAAGTTAAATAGGAGGCTATATGAAATTTAAAACAAAGAACAATTTATTAAGCATCTATGCAAGGAAAATGATTTGCCTCTACCAAGCAAATTTGACACTATAGCTGATGCAAAATCAATAAGTGAAAGCGATGCCGGACGAGATATTCCTGTTATTATGGAATGGTTTCATGGCGAATGTGAATAAATAATTGTAAGAATTTTTAAGGATGGAGTTAAGTCAATATTGGTCTGGACCAATTATTGCAATGGATTTACAGAAGATGTATTGGATAATTATCAAGACTGGACAGAGCTAGAGCGTATAAAAATTGTCCGCTGAAGAGTGAATTGAAAAATCTATTATGTTGACTGACCTTGACGATTTGAATATTACGCAATACATATGAACAGTATCACTTAATACTATGACAAAATTGCTATGTGCTTTCATTTTTTCTATTGAGCCAAGCAATTGATACATCCATTGCGGCTCTTGTGGCATTTGTTTGGTCTAGGGCGTTGAGCATTACAAAATCATGGATTATTGCGTTAAACCTAATTGAAGTAACATCTACACCTGCTTCTAATAATCTCTTAGCATACGCCTCACCCTCATCTCGCAGTACATCCGCCTCCCCTACCAGCACCATAGCATCAGGTAAATTTTTAAGCTGCTCTTTAGTTGTTCTTAGCGGCGAAGCGGTTATCTCATTTCTGTCCTTTTCACTAGTCGTATATTGATCCCAAAACCACATCATCCCTTCCCGCTGCAAATAATAGTGGGTAGCAAACTCATGATATGACTGCGTGTCAAAATAAGCATTGGTTACGGGATAATATAATAGCTGCTTGTGTATTTTTATTCCGCCACGCTGTTTAGACATAATCGCCATGACTGTCGCTATGTTGCCTCCTACGCTGTCGCCTGCAACTGTCAAAGTGTCTAATCGCGCGTTTATGTTTAGGTGCTTAATGATGTCCGGCAGCGCATTCAAAATGGCATAGCACTGTTCTATTGCTACGGGATATTTAACCTCCGGAGAAAGACTATATTCGGGGAAAATGACTACTGAATTTGTCCGCGCTGCTAATTCTCTTACTAATTTCTCATGAGTGTGAAAGTTTCCAAATACCCAGCCTGCTCCATGCATATAAAAGATGACATTTTTAGTTTGTGTTTTTTGATTTGTGCCTTGCGGAGTAACTATATAAAGGTTTATACTGCCCAATTTACTAAGATTTATCAGAAAGGAATTAATTGTTGCAGGGTGTTTGTAGACGGGAGAGTTTTGTAGAGTGTCTAAAATTTTTCTGCCTTCAGGTGGCGGTAATTGAAAAATGAAGGGTGGGTTTGAGGTGTCTTCACAAATTTTTAAGGCGGCTTTTTCAAGCGGTATTCTTTTTATCATTGCTGTGTAATCCCCTTATAATTTGTTTCTGCCTGAGCAAAGTTTAACACATTAAACCAATCGTCAATATAATCGGCTCTTAGGTTGTAGTGCTTTAGGTAATAAGCGTGCTCCCATGCATCAATGAGGAGGATGGGGCAAAGATTTAGGGGCAGCACTGTGTCTTGGTTTTTTGTGTTTATAATTTGTAATTGTCCGTTGGCATCTGCTGCTAGATATGTATAGCCTGACCCAAAAACGCTTAGTGCTTGGGCTTTGAATTCTTTTTTGAAATTATCATAACTACCGAATTTAGAATTGATAGCTTGCATTAAAAGAGATGCCTTATCTGGATTTTTTAAGTTTACATCATTAGTTAATCCGGTAAAATACATAGTGTGGTTGTATACTCCGCCCGCATTGTTTTTGACAGCTGTCCTAATTTTTTCAGGGATTAAATCGCTATAATACAACAGCTGCTCTAAGCTCCAAGACCAAAGCTGTGGATAATCTTTTAATACGGCATTCAAATTATTTATGTAGGTTTGTAGATGCCTATCATGGTGCAACTGCATAGTTTTTGTGTCTATAAACGGCTCTAGCGCATCATAAGCATACGGCAAAGGCTCTAGCACAAATGGATAATGATTGTTCATTTAATTATCTCCTCCATTTGCCATTATATGTCTTATTAAACTTTTAGCTACTATTTTCTATGGTTGATATTGCTATAAACCTACACATACTAATTTAATGAAAACAAGCATACATTTTGGGTTGGTGTATATTCCTGTGGTATTAAATCCGTCTGCACGGGTGGATGAAATTGCTTTTAATCAGCTGGATAAAAAGACTCTCTCAAGAGTTAGATACATTAAAACCTGTGAGGATTGTGATGGGAATAAGATTGAGCAGGGAGATATTGTCAAGGGTTATCAGTATCAAAAGGATAAGTATGTTGTATTTGAGGAAGAGGATTTTGAGAAACTTAAAGGTGATACGGATAAGAGTATTGAAGTGGAAAGTTTTGCCTCACTTGACGAGATTGACCCGGTATATTATGATAAGCATTATCATGTTGGTCATGATGGAAACGAAAAGGGTTATGCGTTGCTATTGAGTTTGTTAGAAAGTGAGGGTAAAGTAGCAGTTGCGAAATCTTTGATTGGGAGTAAAGAAAAATTAATTGTATTAAGAGCTAAGAATGGAAAAATGCTGCTGTCTACTTTGTTCTTTGAGTATGAAATTACAGCGAGCAATTCAAAGGATATAACTGTTAAGCCCTCGGATATGGAGTTGAAGCTAGGCAAACAATTATTAGAAAGTATGGCCATGCCGTTTGAACCTAAAAAATACAAGGATGACTATAAAGAAAAATTGAAAGACGCTATTCAGCTTAAAATTGAAGGCAAAGAGATTAAAGAACCTAAGAAAAAAGCCGGATTATCTGCAGCAGATTTAATGGAGGCTTTGACAAAAAGTATAAATAATGGATTACACACAAAAAAAACTAAATCAAAAACTACTAGAGCAGCAACACCTATGGCTAAATCTACAAGAGCCGCAGCTAACTCAAAGCCAAAAACAACTACAAAACCTAGCTCAACAACTAAACCTAAAGCCAATGCTGCTGAACGAGGCAAAAAAGCCGTTCAGCAAAGAGGGGTGGCTGTTCGAGCTAAAGCTGGACGGACTTAGATGCTTGGCATTTTTGAATAAAGGTAAAAACGGCAGCACTATCCTAATCAATAGGGATGCTATTGATGTGTCTAAAATCTATCCTGAAGTACAGTTGCATAGTTCTGTCAGATATAACAATGTAGTTTTAGACGGAGAACTTGTCGTAATGACAAATGGAGTTCCTGACTTTTATGCCACTAGGTCAAGATCGCTTAGTAAGAATGAATTTAAGATTCAAATAGCTTCTAGGCAAACACCCGTAAGTTTTGTAGCGTTTGATATTCTCCGCAAAAATGGTAAGGACTTATGTAATCTTAAATTGACAGAACGCAAAAAGATTTTAGAAGATTGTGTCATTGAAAGCGAATATTTCAGTGTTTCCCGTCCTGTGGAAACTGATGGACTAAAGCTGTTTGAAGCGGCAGTTGCAAATAATTTGGAAGGCGTCATCGCCAAAAGAATGGACAGTTTATATTATCCCGGCAAACGAACCAACGATTGGCTTAAATTTGTTAATCCTAATTTTCCAGCCACTCGCAATTTGATAAAATAGCAATACTCAATATTCTACCACACATAAATAGAGATTCTATCAACTTAACGCCTCAGAATCCATAAACCACCTAGCACCAATAGTCTTTGAAAACACTACATCTTCTAGCCAAATATAAATAGTTTTATTATCCGCAACAACTTCATACCTATAACCGGTCCCTCCGATTTTGGTTGCAGCCACCCTTTTGACTTCAACTACTTTAATTATTTCATAAATTTGGTCATCCAAAATTAGCGAGAGCGGCGTGATTAGACCCTCTTCGCTAAACTCAGCAATTACTTTTATATATTTCCTTCCCACATAAATTAGTATGCGGAATTTGATTTTATAATAACTTTGAATGAATAATTACTTCAAATTACCTGCAGGCGGGATTATGTTTTCGTCCTTAGGTGAAAAATCTGTTAAATCCTTGTCTAAATGCTCTATACCGCGATTGATGGCAAAATGGCCATGCCGCTCTCTAATTTTATTTACTGCTTTCTCTAAATCATCATCTTTTTCGTTATTATCATTTTCATCAACTTTTAAATCATCAAAAAAGCTTATTTGTTTTGCTATAGTAGGCTTACCATTTTCAGCAATATTTACACTAAACGCACTTGTTATATCTGATATACTTATACCCATGGCACGCACAGGCTGTGAAAAATCATAGCTTTGGGTAAATAATTTCATCGCAGTATCTATAATAGTTTTAGATAAATTGGTAGGGTTCTTAATTTTTTGCTGCTTACCCCATGTCTCTAAATTCATGTCTCTAACCCAAAGATTAACCACCTGCCCTTTTAACCCTTGCTCCCTTAATCTTGCCGCAACACTTTCACTTAACACAGTTGTTATCATTTTAATGTCATCAAGATTGTGTAGGTCTCTATTGCAAGTTGTGCTGTTTCCTATGGATTTAGCTCTAGCATCATCTATAAAATCACCTACCGAAGTAGTATCCAATCCGTTAGCAAACGACCAAATCAATTCACCGTTCTTACCTAATTTTTCTTTAAGAAGTCCTTTGTCTGTATTAGCTAATTCACTTATAGTTCTTATTCCATACGAATTTAATTTTGCTTTTGTAGCCCTTCCCACATAGAGTAAATCCTGCACAGGCAGTGGATAAATTATATCCTTATAATTCTCTCTTGATATAACAGTAGTTGCATCAGGCTTTTTTATGTCGCTTCCTAATTTAGCGAAAATCTTATTCCAAGATACTCCAATGCTTGCCGTAATCCCTACTTCTTCTTTTAATCGATTGCGAATCTCATTTGCTATCCTCTCCCCGTCCTTAATCGTCAGTCCTTTATTTGTAACATCCAGCCATGACTCGTCTATACCAAAGCATTCTACTTTGTTGGTATAAGTGTAATAAATACTGTTTACTATTTTAGAGTATCTAATATATTTCTTAAAATCTGCCTTAACTATAATAAGTTTGGGACACTTCTTTTTAGCCTGCCAAATCACATCGCCAGTCTTTACATTAAATTTTTTTGCCAGTTCATTCTTCGCCAAAACAATACCATGCCGCTGCTCTGCGTCCCCGCAAACAGCAACCGGATGTCCTCTCAATTCAGGGTTTTCAAAACACTCCACACTGGCATAAAACCCATTCAAATCCGAGTGTAAAATTATCCTGTCCATATTTCTATGAACAGGATAACAGATTTTTATCGCTTTGTCAATATGAATTTTTTAACAACTTTATAGCAAAATTTTATAAAATGCAAACCAAATGGAGATTTTATCCTCTTTTCTTATTTAGATACAAGAAAAACATCCTTTGCTGTGCTTTTTTTGTAATATTCTATTCAAACTTAACGGCAAACTACCTTGGGCAAAATCATTTAGATTGATAGAATCATCTATTTCCAAAAATGCACCTTGCTCTGCAAATCTCATTATATCGTTATTGTTCATCAGTATAACATCAGGTGTAGTACCAGCCGCCAATGCCATCGTAAATGCCTCCACGAAATGAGGATGCTGGATTACTTCAACGACAAAATCATATTCACCCGCACAAGGATAACTTTCCTTGAATAGCTCAATTGCCTCATCAATAAAACTATTATTGTGCGGCAACCAAATTTTAAGTTTTTTCTTTTCCATACTTTTTCTCCTTAAATTTATTACTCCAATGCAACACGCCCGGGATTGTG
>Ga0123355_10001831_pt1 | contig 29750 bp, 32 predicted proteins | sample TergutEmb28metaG_3_FD_89872 | JGI IMG/M metagenome (GOLD analysis project Ga0123355, IMG submission 89872) | Embiratermes neotenicus P1 segment gut microbial communities from Petit-Saut dam, French Guiana - Emb289 P1 | ecosystem: Host-associated > Arthropoda: Insects > Digestive system > Gut ... | reverse complement strand
AGTTTAAAGTTAGAAATTGATTTTTTTGCCTTTGTAACAATTGGCTTTTGACCGGTTATGATAGATATGTCGCTTACTGCGTGGTCGACTACTTTTGCATTGTCTTTTGCTTCGCCCAGGCCGATGTTTACGACTACCTTTTCAATTCTCGGTACCGCCATTTTATTTTTATACTTAAATTTTTCCATCATGCCATCGACGATCTCTGTTTCGTAGATGCCTTTAAGCCGGCTCATGACTTACCTCCTTAGTTTGACATGGGAGCTTACCCATACCACAGCTTAGTCTACGACTTCGCCGGTTTTTCTTACAATGCGTTTTTTAACGGTTACTTTTTTTCCGTCCTTTTCGGACTCTTCCAATTTGTATGCAAGACGAACAGGTGCGCCTTTGTGCAGGTACATTACGTTGGAAAGATGAAGTGACGCTTCTTTGCGGGTAATGCCGCCCTGTTGGTTAGTGCGGTTGGACTTTTGATGCTTTGTTTGCAAGTTAAGCCCTTCTACTATTACCCTGTTTTTTGCACGGTCTATTTGAAGAATGCGTCCGGTACGTGTAACTTCTTTACCGGCTATTACTTGAACCATGTCGCCGCGCTTTAGTTTTGTTTTAGTGGATTCCATAATGCTCTCTCCTTACAGAACTTCAGGGGCGAGGGATACTATACGCATAAATTGTTTGTCGCGCAATTCCCTTGCTACCGGTCCAAAAATACGTGTTCCGCGTGGTGTGTTGTCGTCTTTTAGTATTACGGCGGCGTTTTCGTCGAAGCGGATGGACGAACCATCCGGGCGTGATAGCCCTTTTACGGTACGTACAATTACTGCTTTAACCACTTCGCCTTTTTTTACTACACCGCCGGGGGCTGCATCTTTAACAGAACACACAATGATGTCGCCCACGTTGCCGTAACGGCGTTTTGTGCCGCCAAGTACACGAATGCACAAAAGCTCTTTTGCTCCGGAATTATCAGCGGACGCCAGCCTACTTTCTTGCTGAATCATGCTTGTTACCTCCTTAGGCGGTGAAGATTACTTCGCCTTTTCGATTATTGAAACTAAACGCCAGCGTTTGTCCTTTGAAATAGGGCGGGTTTCCATTACACGAATTGTATCGCCAACGCCGCATTGATTGGTTTCGTCATGTGCTTTTAGTTTGTAAGTGCGTTTTACAATTTTACCTATAACCGGGTGACGAACGCGGTTTTCCACTGCCACCACTACGGTTTTGTCCATTTTGTCGCTTATTACCCGGCCAACCCGAGTTTTGCGTAAATTACGAGTCTCCACGATTACCTCCTATTAGGCTAAACCTTTTGCGCGCTTTGTCATTACCGTTTGGATGCGGGCAATGTTTTTGCGCACCTCGCGGATTCGTGCCGTGTTGTCGAGTTGGTTTGTTGCGTTTAGAAAACGCAAGTTGAAGAGTTCCTTTTTGTTTGTTACCAGATCTGTCTGCAACTCTTCCACGGTTTTATCATTAAGGGACTCTAGGTATTTCGTTGATTTCATTAACCCCAGCCTCCTTATATACTAGCTACCGCAGGGCCTTCGGCCTCTGCCAGAATGGCGTCAAGTTCTTCCTTGGATACAACTTTGCACTTAATTGGCATTTTGTACGAAGCAAGTTTTAACGCACGACGGGATACTTCTTCATCTGCGCCGGCAATTTCGAACATTACACGGCCAGGTTTTACTACTGCCACCCAGTACTCGGGTGAACCTTTACCTTTACCCATACGGGTTTCAGCAGGTTTTGCTGTAACGGGTTTGTCTGGGAAAATTTTAATCCAAACTTTACCGCCACGGCGCATGGTACGATTTATTACGATACGGGCGGCCTCAATTTGGTTAGCTGTTATCCAGCTAGGCTCCATTGCCACAAGGCCAAATGTTCCGTAGGTGATACTATTGCCGCGGAGCGCCTTGCCTGTCATTCGACCGCGGAACTGCTTGCGTCTTTTTACCCTTTTTGGCATCAGCATTGTTGAAGCCTCCTTCCCGTCTTGGTCTGCGCTCTCTATCGTCACGATCGCGACGACGCTCTTGACCCGGTAAAACTTCGCCTTTGTACAGCCACACTTTTACACCTAAGATTCCGTAGGTTGTTTTGGCTTCGGCAAAACCGTAGTCAATATCTGCGCGTAGGGTTTGTAGCGGGATTGTACCTTCATGGAAGGTTTCGCTACGTGCTATATCTGCGCCGCCTAAGCGACCGGATACCATTGTTTTAATACCGCGGGAACCAGCCTTCATTGCGCGCTGCATTGCTTGACGCATGGCACGGCGGAACGCGGTACGGTTTTCTAAATCTTTTGCAATTGTTTCTGCTACAAGCTGTGCGTTAACTTCAGGTCTTTTGATTTCAAAAATTTCAACATGAACTTTTTGCTCGGTAAGCTTTTGAAGTTTTGCAGTCAATTCTTGAATAGCTTGACCATTGCGCCCAATGATAATACCGGGGCTTGCGCTGTGCAGAGTAACTTTAACACGATCGGTTGTACGCTTAATTGTTACACGCGCAACTTTTGCGTTTTCCAAATTATTTTTAATATACGTGCGAATCTTGTGGTCTTCTAACAGGAATTTGGCGACATCTCTTTCTGCGTACCAGACAGAGTCCCATTCCTTAGTTATGCCCAGGCGCAAGCCATGGGGATTTACTTTTTGACCCATATGCTCACCTCTCGTTTAAGATAATAGTGATGTGACTTGTACGCTTGTTAATACGATACGCACGACCTTTTGCACGTGGTTGAATGCGCTTTAAGGTTGGACCCTGATCCGCAAAAACCTCTTGTACATATAAATCTCCTGCGTCAAGTGAATGGTTCTCCTCAGCGTTGGCGATGGCTGATTTCAGCACTTTGCCTACCAATTGCGCGCCATATCGTGGGTTAAAATGCAACAATGCTTGTGCCTGTATAACCGCTTTGCCCTTGATTTGCTCAAGTACAATGCGTGCCTTACGGTCTGATATACGGGCAAACTTGTGTATCGCGTGAGGACGCCTTTCGCGGTTCTCCTCGTTACGCTTTTGCTTGTATTGACTTCTTGAGCCTTTAATCTTGAGGCTCTTGTCTATTGTAGCTTCAGACATTCAGATTGCCCTCCTACCTTGCTTTACTTCTTTTTTCAGCATCTTTGCCGTGGCCGCGATATGTGCGGGTACTTGCAAATTCGCCTAATTTGTGGCCAACCATGTCTTCTGTAATATATACAGGAACATGCTTGCGTCCGTCATGAACGGCTATTGTAAAGCCAATCATTTCGGGGAATATTGTGGAACGACGAGACCAAGTTTTAATTACTTGACTGTTTGTTGCCGTTCCCTGTGCCAAAACTTTTTTCATTAGGTGGTCGTCTACGAACGGACCTTTTTTTAATGATCTACCCATCTGACTACCTCCTACTATTTAGAACCGCGTTTGCGGACTACATACTTATTGCTCTGCTTGTTCTTCTTACGAGTTTTGTAACCAAGTGCAGGTTTGCCCCAAGGTGTACTAGGCGCAGGGCGGCCGATTGGTGCCCTACCTTCACCACCACCATGAGGGTGATCGTTCGGGTTCATTACAGAACCACGCACTGTCGGACGGATACCCATGTGACGCTTTTTACCAGCCTTACCGATATTGATAAGTTCGTGGTCTTGGTTTCCTACCTGGCCGATTGTGGCGCGGCAGAAAACAGGTAACAAACGCATTTCGCCAGATGGAAGACGAACGGTCGCGTATTTTTCATCTTTGGCCATAAGCTGGGCTACATTACCTGCAGAGCGCACTAGTTGCCCACCGCGGCCAAGCTTCATTTCAATGTTGTGGATCTCTGTTCCCACCGGAATGTAGCGCATTGGAAGCGCGTTACCCGGACGAACCTCTGCCTCTTCACCGCTCATAAGCATGTCGCCAACTTTTAGCCCGTTTGGAGACAGGATGTAGCGTTTTTCGCCGTCTACGTAATGCAAAAGTGCGATGTTTGCTGTACGGTTTGGATCATATTCAACTGCGGCAACTTTTGCGGGAATACCGTCTTTGTTACGCTTAAAGTCGATTATACGATATTTAATTTTTGCCCCGCCACCCCTGTGGCGTACTGTGATTTTGCCTTGCCCGTTACGTCCACTATGGGTTGGCAAGTGCTGAACCAGGCTTCTTTCCGGTTTAGACCTTGTAATTTCTGCAAAATCGGAAACGGTCATTTGCCTTTGAGAAGGGGTTAAGGGTCTATAGCGTTTTACACCCATTTGTCATGAACTCCTTCCTTATAAACCTTCGAAATATTCTATCTGCCTGCTGCCAGGAGTTAGTTTCACTAATGCTTTTTTGCGGATTGTCGTTTTACCGGCCAAGAATCCACGACGTTGACGCTTTTTGGGATGCGTGCGCATCGTGTTTACAGATTCTACCTTGGTGCCGTCAAACAGTTTTTCTACTGCTTCTTTAATTTGTGACTTTGTTGCCTTTGGATGAACATAGAATGAGTAGGTGTTGGATTCCAACAGGCTCATGCTTTTTTCTGTCATCAGAGGTTTTTGGATAATGTCATAGTATTGAAGATTAGCCATTATGCGTACACCTCCTGGATTTTCTCCACGGCAGCTTTGGTTACAACAAGGCTTTCGTGGTTGATGATATCGTACACATTAATTGTGTTTGGTGCTGCAGTTTTGATTGTTGGAATATTGCGGGCAGAAAGGATAACATTTTTGTTGCTGCCCTCCATTACGATTAGTGCTTTGCCAAGCTCTAATGCCTTGCACGCGTTTACTACTGCTTTGGTTTTAACCTCCGGCAGATCGAAGCTATCGAGGACAACTAAATTGCCGTTTTTTGCTTTATCCGTTAAAACCGATTTTAGTGCAAGTCTTTTTAATTTTTTGTTAAGCTTGAACGAAAAATCCCTTGGTTTTGGTGCGAACACAACGCCGCCGCCTGTCCATTGTGGGGAACGAATACTGCCTTGGCGCGCCCTGCCTGTACCTTTTTGTCTCCATGGCTTGCGACCGCCACCGCGAACTTCTGCGCGTGTTTTGGTGCACTTTGTGCCTTGGCGTTGGTTTGCAAGGTATTGAACCACTGCCATGTGTACTGCATGTTCATTAATTTCGATATCGAAGATGGCCGGGTCTAAGTCTATACTGCCAACGGTTTGACCGCTAATGTTTTTAATATCTGCCATTTCTTATGACTCCTTTACAGTGCTTTTTACCGTTACCAGTGCACCTTTAACGCCGGGAACAGCACCTTTTACAAGGATAATATTTTTTTCTGCATCTGCGCGAACCACCTCAAGGTTTTGCACGGTTACGGCTTCGGCACCCATATGGCCGGGAGCCTTCTTACCTTTGGGCACCTTACCAGGTGATGTGCCAGAACCCATTGAACCTAGGCCACGATGATATTTAGAACCATGAGACATAGGACCGCGAGTCTGACCATGCCTTTTTATTGCGCCTTGGAAACCTTTACCTTTTGATGTGCCGCTTATATCTACCCGGTCGCCCGCGTCGAACATATCTGCTTTAATTTCTGATCCTACTTCATAGGCATCGCAGTCGTCTAGTTTAAGTTCTTTTAGAACACGCATCATGTCTGCGTTTGAGCCAAGGTTCGCTTTAATGTGGCCTTGCTCCGGCTTGTTTACTAAACCTGCGCGAATTGCGCCAAAACCTACTTGGAGCGCATTGTAACCGTCTTTTTCTTTGGTTTTGCGTTGAACTACCTTACATGGGCCAGCCTCAAGAACTGTTACGGGAATTACTGTGCCGTTTTCTGTAAAGATTTGAGTCATGCCAAGCTTTCTTGCGAGGATCGCTTTTTTATGTGTAATCATTTCGCGCCCTCCCTTACATTATTTTTACTGAAATGTCTACACCGTCGGGAAGGTCAAGACGGGTTAGGGCATCTACAGTTTTTGGGGTAGGCATCAAGATGTCAATTAGACGCTTGTGTGTGCGAGACTCGAATTGCTCGCGAGAATCTTTGTACTTGTGCACTGCCCGAAGTATTGTAACAACTTCCTTTTTAGTAGGCAATGGAATTGGCCCCGACACCGTCGCGCCCGTGCGCTTTGCAGTGTCTATGATTTGTACCACCGATTGGTCGATAAGCTTATGGTCGTAAGCTTTTAGATTAATACGGATTTTTTGGTTTTGCATAAAACTCCTCCATTTAGGTAATTTGTGTTTTTCGTTGCTGAAAGCGAGACCACAATCCGCACGCTTTAAGCGAATTATCAGGCGAAGCTTGAGACTACGAAAAACCAAATTATTTGTTGGCATTGCAGGCTTGTTTCCAAAAATTATATGGGTTGAACAGCCTGTTACCTGGTAGTACTTACTCTTCCCGGGTTTGCGAGCAGACACAGTTGTTCACGTAACCGGGCGTGTCGTAATAGCTTTTTTGCGACAAACGTCGCATATATGTGCTGACAAGTCAAGAAAACACGCCACACAAGCAAGAATTATATACTACAAAAGCCACAAATGCAAGGGTTTTTATTTGATTTTGCAAGATTTTTCAACATAGATTTGACACGATGCCACATCATTAGCAATAATGATAAAAAATATCCACACACGCTCTGCGAATTGCAAAATTAAACAGATACGATAGTGGATGGTTTTTAAAAATTATAGATTAACAAACAATAAATTGCACATATTTTGGCTAAAAATCATATGTTATCACAAATCAAGATTTGTTTGAGGTTACAGCGGCATTCCGTCGGCACGATAAAGCTCTACCCTTGTAATGGTAGATGTACATGGCTTTTTTCCAAAGATAACTTCTGCGACAAGCAAGGGGTTTAGGAATTGAGAACTTCCGGCGGAGAGCAGCAGCTCTACACCGGTTGAAGTTGCTACTATTTTTTTTATGTCTGGGCGAATGTCAGTGTTTTTGACTCCGCTTTTTGTTTTTTTAAGGACTACTAGCGTTGGAGACGATAGGATTTCTTCTATTATAATAGGGCTCAGTTCCAAGCCTCGCTGCTCCGTCGGGTAAAGCATCTCGCTCGCTCTGCGCTGCGTGCTCACGCTTCCTTCGGGAAGTGACGCATCCGCTTTTTCCTGGCATAAGTTATCTGTTCGTATAAAATACATAGCCGTTATTACAATTGCAGCGGCGGCGCCTTCACCCTGATTAATTGGTTTTGCGGCGTGTATGTGCAAGCCTTGCGGGGCAGCGACATTAAGGGTTTTAACAATTTCCAGGGGGGGGATGCCGGTTGCTAGGGTTATATCTGCATAGTCGTTTATACTAGTCATACCAAGGGGTAGCGGCAAAGCAAAAGATAATTGCTGATGGGGGTTAAAGCCTTTGGAATATGCAATTGGTAGACCTGCGCGGCGTATCATTTGTTGAAAAATGCGCAGAAAGTCCAAGTGACCGATAAAGCGTAGACTACCTGTTTTTGAGAAACGCAAACGGAATTTATACATTACAGCCTCCTAGTTCAATGGGGCTCTGCCCCAAACCCCGCCGCTCCGCTGGGCAAAGCCCAGCTATGCTTCCTTCTATTCCTATGGGGCTCTGCCCCAAACCCCGACGCTCCGCCGGGCAAAGCCCAGCTACGCTTCCTTCTATTCCTATGGGGCTCTGCCCCAAACCCCGACGCTCCGCTGGGCAAAGCCCAGCTACGCTTCCTTCTATTCCTATGGGGCTCTGCCCCAAACCCCGCCGCTCCGCTGGGCAAAGCCCAGCTACGCTTCCTTCTATTCCTATGGGGCTCTGCCCCAAACCCCGCCGCTCCGCTGGGCAAAGCCCAGCTACGCTTCCTTCGGGAAGCGGTGTAACTGATTGCATCCCGCACCCTGCACAGGCGGTTTTGCAATTTGGTGTGGTTTCGCCTTTTTTTGATTTCTCCCATTCGCGGGTTAGGAATTTTTTTGTTACACCAATGTCTATGAAATCCCAGGGGAGTTTTTCGTCTGTGGGGCGTTCCCTATGGGTGTAGAATGCCGGGTTTATATCGGTTTCAGCAAAAGCATTTTGCCAAATTTCATAGTTAAACCGGTCGCTCCAGCTATCGAAAATCGCTCCGTTTTTATAGGCGGTTTCTATCAGGCGGCCAACACGGCGGTCGCCACGCGCAAGCACACCTTCTACTTGGGCGGTTTTTGCGTCGTGGTAGCGGTATGTCACACGCTTGTTGCGAACCCAACTTTTTAGTGCCTGTTGCTTAGCGATAAAATCATCAGGCTCAGCCTGTGCCGCCCACTGGAACGGCGTAAAGGGTTTTGGCACAAAGCAAGCCGTGCTTACAGAAATGCTTACAGGCCGCTTACGTTCCTCGTATTCCAGGCGATAATATGTGTCCACAATTGCGTTGCACAGGTCTAAAATTGCTTGCATGTCCTCTGTGGTTTCTCCGGGGAGGCCACCCATGAAGTATAATTTCAGCTTGTCGAAGCCAGATAAAAATGCGCGGTAACATCCTTCCAGAATTTCTTCTTCTGTTAGGTTTTTGTTTATCACGTCTCGCAGACGCTGGCTTCCCGCTTCCGGGGCAACAGTTAGGGAGGACTTCCGTACAGATTGTACCTTTGCCAAAGTATCAATCGCGTCTAGTCTGGTGGATGGCAGCGATATGTTAATGTGATTTTTTTCGGTAAAGTCAAGCAGCCTGTCCACTAAAGTTGTGAAGTCGCTGTAGTCGCAGGCGGACAGTGACAAAAGGGAAATTTCATCATGGCCTGTGGATTTTAGTAGTTGTTCGGCCTGTTGCAAAAGTTCATCAGTACCACGCTCACGCATTGGGCGGTAGATGTAGCCTGCCTGACAAAAACGGCAACCGCGCATACAGCCGCGTGCAATTTCCAATACTGCACGGTTGTGGATAGATTCTGTTAGGGGCGTGATTAGAGCCTCTGGGAAGTAGTCGAGCTTGGGCGCAAAAGCTCGCTTGATGGTAGCAGGGGCTTCTGGGTTGTTGGGGGTGAAGTCTGCCAATGTGCCATCGGGGTTGTAGGTTGCGTCGTAGAATTTTGGTACGTATATGCCTGGAATGTCCAGGATACTTTCGAGGAAGGCGGTTTTTGAATCGCACGCGTTATACCTATCTAGCACCGCGTCAAGACTGGCTTCACCATCGCCAATGTAAAAAAAATCCACGAAGTCTGCCATAGGTTCCGGGTTTACGGCGCAAGGGCCACCGGCGCAAATTATAGGGTAGCTGTCGTCGCGATCTTTGGCATGCGCAGGAATTCCCGACAAGTCAAGCATTGCCAAAACGCCGGTGTATGACATTTCAAATTGCAGGGTAAAACCCAAAAAGTCAAAGTCTTTTAGACTGTCTCCGGTTTCTACGGAAAATAGGTGGGTGTTTTTTTCATTTAGCAGGTTTATCATGTCGAACCAGGGCATGAAGGCGCGTTCACAATAGGTGTCCTCCCGCTTATTTAGCAGGAAGTATAAGATTTGCAAACCCAGGTGGCTCATACCAATTTCGTATACGTCAGGGAAGCATAGGACAAAGCGTGTATATCCACTCCGCGGTTTACACACCGCATTAACCTCCCCACCTGTATATCTTGCTGGTTTTTCCAATCTCATTAAATCTTCAACCGGTGGTCTCATTTGTTTTTCCTCTTTCCATGTATCGTGAAACGAAACTTCAACTTAATTCAAGTTTAAAGTTGCGTTTCACAGTGATTCTCACTATGAAAATTTTTCGCTTCTCGAACGCAGTACAATAGCTCCCATGATTACAAACAGTACTAAACATGCAATAAACGGTATGCGCCTGTCAATCTCCGACAGCCGACCGGCAAGAAAACCGAAAGGACTTGCCAGGCCAAGCATTAACGCCATAAGCATTGCCCTAATACGTGCACGCTCGGTTGGGTCTATATTGTTTACAACCAAAGTGTCGCGGCGGGGCAGGAAAAGTGCCGCGGCACAAGCGTCTATCGCAACATAAATTATAAGGGGGGCTATGATATCCGGCGGAGTTAAAAGCAGTAGCACATACGCGCCAATGTACAAAATCAACCCGCCAATCATTACCAGATAAATTGAGAAACGGTCCAAAATCTTTTGAAACACCAAAAAGAATGCCAACATAATTGCACCGCGTAGCACAACTGTAAGTAAAGGGAGATATTGCTCTGGCAGGCGCAAATCTTGGGTTACATATAGTGAAAAAAAGTTCATGGCAATGGTTTGCTGCACGTGCAAAACTACAATTAACAAAAGTACCCGAATGGTAGCCGGGGTGGTAAAGATTTGCTTCAGCACGCCCTTATATTGCAAAATTAATTTATAAATTGGCACGCCCGCCGTTTCCTTTAGGCGGGTAAGTCCCACCTCTGTCTCCGTGGCGTATATATAATGGATAATAAATTTCGCACTCATGGAAATAGCGGCGAAAATAAGTAAACCGCGCATGACGGGCACCAGGCTGTAGACCTGCATTAGAATAAACGAAACTGGTGCGAAAAACACAGCAAGCAAACCGGCGATGTAAACCCAGTTAAAAAGTTGCATTATTTTGTTTGGCTCTTCGTCTTCCACCAGCAGACATTCCCAGGCGTTGGCACCAATTGGCCATGTGGCGTTAAAAAATATGGCAACCAAAAACCAGCGGAAATCTTGGGCAAATGCCCAAATTAAGCAAGGTACAGTCCACGAAAGATGGTCCCATAAAACATTGGTTTTGCGGCGGCCGTATTTGTCTGTTAAAACCCCGCCAAGAACACTGGATATCATTTGAATTATAAGTGCAACGGTTATAAGCAGACCAATTTGGGCATCCAGCACGCCAAGGTGAAACATGTACAGTGTAAAAAACGGTGCATATAAAGTATGGGGGACTCCCCATAATGGCTCAGTAAAAACTGCATAGCGCGGGTTCCCCTTTAATGCAAAAAGGGGCGCGAAGTATTTTTTTAGCATGATTGTTCCTCTAAAGTTCGTCGTTTTCCTCGTAATATTCGTCTGCCACAATTTCGTTATCGTTTTCATTATTATCCGACGGGTAATAATCCGGGGGCATTATGGGGTCTTGTGGGTCAGGATCGTCTACATGGTAATGGTCGAAGTCGTTGTCATTATCGTTATCATTATCGTTATCATTGCCATCATCAGCGGCGGGGTCGTTAATTTGAATTTGCATACGGGGTGATGGTTGGATAAGGGTTATGCCTTCCGGCAACTCTACACCAAGTACTACACTGTGCGTTCCAATAGGCAACCGCCGCAGGTCAAGCTCCAGGCCAATTTCAGAAGCGGTTAGCTCCGCAATTGCACTCCTAGGGCCGCTAACGTCTACGCTAATAAACTGCAACGCAGTCAAAACATCGTAATTTGCATCCATACCAAGTATGCGCACATTATCACGGGGCACACTAAATCTGCGCCGCTCTATAGGTTCTATCACAATTTCAACAGTAATATTATCACTTTCGCCGCTACGCAAATGGACACCATCCGGCAATACCACGGAAGCAGTTTTGGTAAATGTTGCATTAGCGTTATTCAAATCAACTTCAACTAACAAATATTCCAAGCCCTGCAACCTCTCTGGAGTAGCAGTTACTTCAATTCTTGTAGGCCAAGTCATGTAATACGCAACCGCAAAACCTGTTGCAACTGCCCCTGTGCTCTGCACTTCAATCTCCACAGCTTCCACAGGCCAAACGGGTATTGTAACTGTGATTTCCCGCGCGCTAAGCTCTAAATGTGCGGTAATGTCGTAGCCGTTTTGGCATAAAACAACCAGCGGTGCCTCTATATCTCTGTCGGAATAAAGGCCCAAAACATCAATTGATACTTGCACACGGTCTACTCTTTCAACATAACTGCGGGGACCGCTTACATTAACTCTCGCGGTCGAGACTCGCTCTGGCCTGCGTTCAAATGTTGGGGCAACCTCGTTTAAAATTTCAACCTGCACCGGGAAGGATTCGTGTGCAAGCACATCAATTTCAAGTTCGACAAACCGCGGCGCAATGGAGAAATGCTGTAAACTTTCATACAAATTAACCGAAATTGGGAGCTTAACAGTGGCCGGGTCATCACCTTCCAAAATGGCGGTTGTGTTAATTGCTCTAAAGTCTACACTTGGGACAACCATGGATGACTGCACTGCCGCGCCTGCCTCCATAAGAGCTTCCAAATCGCGCCTTTCGGCACGGACACCAACCGTTATAAGTTCGTCTAAAGCATCCGGGTTAAGCAGGACAAGGCCGGCGTTTGCCAAAATTTCGGCATTATGGGTTTCGAGTTGAATATTTATAGAAGTATTTTCTAACGGATTGCTGAAATTACTGCCAATAAGCCACAGTAAAAACGCTAAAAACAACGAAAATATTTTCCAGTGGATATCCGTAAAAAAGAAAGAGGTTAATTTTTTCATTTCGGCTCCCTCCTTCTGAAGATAGAAATCCTGGCCTTTGTGGGTTCGCCCCACATTAGAATTTCGCGAATTTCTCTTTCGCTAACGTCGCGCTTCATTTCGCCGCTTGTAGCAAGAGAGACTGTCCCTGTTTCTTCGGATACAACCACGACACAGGCGTCTGAAACTTCGCTTATACCAATTGCCGCACGGTGGCGAGTACCAAGGGCTGTGTCAACATGCTCTGCCGTAAGGGGCAAAATACACGACGCAGAGCTTATACGGCTACCGCGCACAATAACCGCACCGTCGTGCAGGGGAGCGTTCTTTTCGAATATATTTAACAGTAATTGAGAGCTTATTTGCGCGTCTACCATTACGCCGCTTTCTTCATGCTCAGACAAATCTACTTCCTGCTCAACGACAATAAGCGCACCTGTTAGTGCGCTGCTTAATGTGCGTGTTGCTTTTATAATTTCGTCTATCGCGTAGGAAGTAGAGTGTACTTTTTGATCTGTCTCGGTTTTTAAATTTATCAGGGACTGACCGCGGCCAAGCTGCTCTAAAGCTTTGCGCAGTTCCGGTTGAAAAAGGATTACAACCACTACAAGCCCCATACCAATGGTATTATTTACAACCCATTGCACGGTTACAAGGCCCAAAAACTGCGCCATAAGTGCAATAACCGCAATAAAAATAATACCCTTGAACAAAACCCAAGCTTGGGTACGTCTTATCCATTTTAAAACTAAATACAAAACGATGGCTACTATAAAAATATCCAAAATCTGAAATACGCCAAGCGGCGGCATTACAAATTCCGGCAAATCGGTCATTTCTAACAGTCTATTGCCTATAGCGTCAAACATACTAGTTTATTCCTTTACATCAGGCCTCCTTGGAGGTCTTTCAGTTTCCGGCCTTGGCTGTGGCCTAGGTGGCGGCTCAAACCTTGCGGCATCCTGTCTTACCGGCCTTGATGGTTCGCGCCTTACCAATTCAGATTCTAATTGTCTCGAGACTTCTGGTACTGCGGGTGCTTCCGGTCTTGGCATGGCTTCCCGCCTTGTAGTCTCTTGCCTTACAGGTCTAACAGGCTCGCGCCTTGGGGTATCGGGCCTTTTGGGTCTTTCGGGTCTTGATGTGTCAAGGTTTGGCAAATCCCCCGTTTCGGGTCGGATACGCTTTACAACCCGCTTAGGTTTTGACAGCATTACCTTGGGCACCATTCGGACATGATAATAATTGTTATCATCTTCAAATTGTACGGACTCTGCCCGCTGATACGCAAGTATAGAGTCAAAACATCGTACAGCCCCTGCCAAAAGACCGCATAAAAGTGTCGCACCTATCATTCTACCAATTTCTACGTTTGCGTCAACCACCATTACAGTTACAATTAGGCCAAAAATGTTCATAACACAACCAAGGGCAATTGCAATTTCCTTAGAATAGTCAATTGCAAGGCGGCTTACAAAATGTACAAGCACAATTACCATTGCAAAAATAACTGCAACAAAAACCCAGTCCTGAGTGCCTGTTACCGTGCGCATTAGGGTTTCATATACAACAGAAAATGCTTCCGGAATTTCCGTTAACAGGTCGGCAATTTCCATGTCTGCTATATTTGCAAGTTGCCCCGGCGCCAAAAGCCCAAAAAGCACGGGAATTTGCGCGTTAATAAATATGCCAACAGTGATAGGAATAATGGAAGTAACCGGCAAATATAACCCCACAATTAACGGAATAAGGTACGGCACGTTAAAATGGAAGGCAATTATTGTAAACAAAATAAGAAGAGACTCTTTCGGTGCCATTCGTACATAAAAGATAAAAATGAACAGCATAAACAAAAACACTGCTACTGCCACTTCAATATTTGCAGAAACTTGAGCCGTTATACTTAAAATTATTAAAAGCCAACCAAGATTCATTGGCATTACGGTAAAAAGTAGTGCAAAAAGAATATTAAGCATTGTTGGGTTAAGCAGTTCGGTAAACGGCAAAATAGATTCGTGTATATGCCCTATCGACCCGACGCTTGCAAACACAAAATAGCCAAGTGCAAATTTTAGCAAAGGCATGATAAATACTTCGAAACGTTTGAAAAATTTAACAATAGTCTCACGCACAATTAATATATGTTCCATGACTAGGTATCAGAATCCTTCCTATCAGCTTTTTCTTCAAGCTTTTCAAGTTGCTTAATTAGGGAACTGTATCTGTCCAACCTTTTTTGCATAACATAATACTGCCTTGTACCTTGAATTGTGCCAAACAGTGAATACAGGGCTAAAAGCGCGGCTAAAAACAGTATAGAATTTGTTAGATAGCTGATAATGTCCATTTCTAAAATATCTATGCCATCTATAAAAATGGTCCTAAGCCAGTAGATTAACAAAATTAAAATACCGGCAAAACCAACAGAAAGGCGAGTACCCAGGTTTTTTTTGTATATATAGTCGTGACGGAAATATTCGCTTGCCGCACGGTCAACAAAGCCTTCGTGCTTGTCATACAGCGCGAGTTTTGTCATTGTTACTATTTTTTTTTCATTTATCATGAAGAGAACCTCCTACCGCACATAATAGTAACATCTACATATGCAAAAAGTCCAGACAAAATCTTAGATATCCGCTTAAAACTTCGTTAATGATTCGTTAATGATTTCACAAATTCAGATGGTGACTGAGAGTCACCATCTGAAAATTTTCGCTTATCGCCCGTCATTTGAAGGATTTTGCACAGATGCGTCGAATATTACCTACGAAGAGGTTAAAAAGGGGTGAATGTCAAATGTTTTACCCGGAAGAAACCGTACAGGAAGTAATGGCTTTAAACGATATTATAACAGTGATTTCGGGCTATTTGGCTCTTAGCCCACGTGCCGCAAACCATTTTGGTATATGCCCTTTTCATAACGAGAAGACGGCGTCATTCTCTGTAAACCAGCAGCGGCAAATTTTTTACTGCTTTGGTTGCCATGCAGGCGGCAATGTACTTACCTTTGTCATGAAAATGGAAAACATTGATTTCGTAGGTGCGTTAAAAATTCTTGCCGACAGGGTAAATTACAAATTGCCCGAAAAGTCCGAAACCGCATCCCAAAAACAACAGCGGGCCGAGCGTGAAATGTCTGCGGAGTTAAACAAACGCGCCGCCCGCTTTTATCACGACATTTTACAGTCCGATTCTACCGATGCAAAAAACGCACGCATGTATTTAGAGGGACGAGGCGTATCCCCACAAATTATAAAACGTTTTGGACTTGGTCTTTCCCTCGATTCATGGGACGAGCTTGTTAGACATCTGTCAGACACTAGCCCGGAACATATCGCTGCCGCGGGCCTTGCAACCCAAGGCAAAAAAGACGCTGCAAAGTACTACGACCGTTTCCGTTCACGTTTAATGTTCCCAATAATTGACTCTCGCAACCGCGTAGTTGGCTTTGGCGGCAGATCTTTAAAAGACTTCCAATTGAGCATCGGGGCCATGCCAAAAAAAATGGACAAGCAGTCCGAGGAGTCAAAAAATGAAGCCAAGTACGTAAACACTCCGGAAACTACCCTTTTTCATAAAAGCGATAATCTTTACGGCCTAAACCTTGCCCGCAAAACCCGTGTATCCGAACTTATTATTGTTGAAGGCTACATGGACGTTGTATCCATGCATCAATGGGGCTTTGCAAATACCGTGGCAGTACTTGGTACCGCCCTAAACGACTCCCATGCACGCCTGCTAAAAAACGCAGGTTGCACCGCCGTTGTGCTAATGCTAGATGGCGACGAAGCGGGTGCTCGCGCTACTTTGCGGGCAATCCCCATACTTACCAAGGGCAACATTAAAGTAAAAACCCTTGATATTTCCAAAATCGACCCGGACTGCAAAGACCCCGATGATTTTTTGCAAAAACACGGTGCACCTGCTTTGGGTTTACACATCAAAAATGCGAAAAGCCATATCGCTTTCCAGGTCGAACTTTTCAAAAAAAAGCACGACATGACTACAACGGAAGGTCGAATCGCCTTTACGGAAGAAGCGGCAAAATTACTGGCGGACCTTTCAAGTGCAATTGAAACCGATGCCTATGTTGCGGAAATTGCAAAAATAAGCGATATATCCGCAAGTGCGATTCATGCAGAAGTTAGCAAACAAAAAGGCAACCCAGTCCGCACGCCAATGGTTATTTCCAGGCGGCGCGCCCAAAGAACTGTAGAAGCCCCAGGAGTAAAAAAAGCGAAAGAGACTTTGCTTCATCTAATATTAACATATAACAACGCTGCAAAAGCCCTGCAAAACAGCGGTTACATCAGCGAAGAAGAAATAGGTGACGAAATTTATATCGCTCTATTAAACCTAGCTTATGATAATGCCGGAATCGGCAAAAAAAGTACGCCGGCCGAAATTATTTCCACCTTTGAAACTGATGATGCCCACAGCAAAATCACCGAAATTTTTATAGACCCGCCTGAATACGAAACCAGGCAGGACGTCGAGAAGTCATTAAACGCAAATGCATTTACTATCAAAAAAGCATGGATTTCTAAAGAAAGAGAAAAAGCTAAGGAAAATGGTGACCAAGAAACCCTACAAACACTGGGTTTTATGATAAGAAATACGCCTGCCATAAGTATATAAGCCTGTGGTATGGATAAACTAAATATGCGAGAGGAATGGTGTTCGCTTGAAACCCTTTGAAGATCCTGTGTTAATGAACCATTTGGGTGAACTTGTAGAAATCGGAAAAAGGAATAAAAACACCCTAAGCCACAAAGAAATAATGGACTTTTTCGGCGACATTGATCTTGATCCGGATCAAATGGGCAAGGCGTACGAATGGATTGAAGGCCATGGTATTGAAATACCAACAGGCCTTGAATCTGATTTGGATCCGGAAAAAGACAAAGAAATGGATCTTTCCGCAGTAGAAGGAACAATTAACATCGACGACCATGTGCGCATGTATCTTAAAGAAATCGGTAAGGTTCCGCTTCTTTCCGGAGAAGAAGAAATTACCCTAGCCAAGCGTATGGAAGTTGGTGACGAAGACGCAAAACAACGCCTGGCAGAGGCTAATTTGCGTTTGGTTGTATCCATTGCAAAAAGATATGTAGGCCGCGGGATGTTGTTTTTGGATTTGATCCAAGAGGGCAACCTGGGCTTGATTAAAGCTGTCGAAAAATTTGATTACAAAAAAGGGTATAAATTTAGCACATACGCAACTTGGTGGATACGGCAGGCTATTACCCGCGCTATTGCGGACCAAGCCCGCACAATACGTATCCCTGTACACATGGTGGAGACAATTAACAAATTGATACGCGTATCGCGCCAGCTTTTGCAGGAATTAGGCCGTGACCCAACGCCGGACGAGCTTGCAAAAGAAATGCAAATGCCTGTGGACAAAGTGCGTGATATTTTAAAAATTGGTCAAGAGCCTGTGTCCTTGGAAACGCCAATTGGCGAAGAAGAAGACAGCCATTTAGGCGACTTTATTCCCGACGACGATATCCCCGCTCCGGCAGAAGCAGCGGCATTTACGTTGCTTAAAGAACAGCTGATGGAAGTGCTTGATACATTGACAGACCGGGAAGAAAAAGTGTTGCGCCTACGTTTTGGGCTGGACGACGGCCGTGCGCGCACATTGGAAGAAGTGGGCAAGGAGTTTAATGTAACCCGCGAACGTATAAGACAAATAGAAGCAAAAGCATTGCGCAAATTACGCCACCCAAGCCGCAGCAAAAAATTGAAGGATTATTTGGATTAATGGCCGTTTCAAAACGGTTGCAAGCAATGCTTAACTTTGTGGGACAAGCCAATGTTTTAGCCGACATAGGTACCGACCACGCCTACCTACCTATTGAAGCGTGCTTAGCCGACATATGCCACCGCGCCATAGCCTGCGATTTAAACAAAGGCCCTTTAGAAACTGCCGACGCAAACATTAATGCTGCCGGTCTTACGCATCGCATAGAAACTCGCCTTGGTAATGGCCTTGCACCACTTAACATAAACGAAGCAGATGTTATTACAATTTCCGGTATGGGCAGCCATGTAATGTGGAATATCCTGCAAACCCATCCCGAAATAGCAAAATCCACAAAATATTTAATCCTTCAGCCTCAACACGATTATTTAGAAAATTTTCGAAAAAATCTGCACGCCACAGGATACGAAATTTTTAACGAAGCATTAGTATATGAAGATTCTCGTTTTTATGTAATCATGCAGGTGTCGCACACAGGCAGAATCTTTGCCTGGACACCGCATGAATATTTTTTAGGCAAATTTTTAACAAACAGCCCATTTTTTCCGAAATATGTGGAATACCACAGAAATAAAATTGCTAGATTTATTAGTAATTGCGATACTGCAACCCGCGAAACTGCGGAAACTCGATTGAAAATGCTTTTGTAACCATTTTGTAAAAAACTTGAACCCGTGCCAACCGAAACACAGTATTTTAAATCTTAAACTGCTCAAAATATAATCGCAAGCACATGACACCGAAGTCATGTTGCCTGCGATTTTTTTATGCGAAGTATCAATCGGTGCCTATGCACTGCCCGCAACGCAGCAGAACAAGCGTAGCGGGAATTATAGTCATATCACTTCAAGTTAGCTGCGCACTGCGTACTTTCGGGTACGCGGCGTTGTCGCTTCCTTGCGGTCTGTCGAATTGCTTCACCTTAGTAGACCATTTTAAAATGATATGACTTTAGTATTAGGACAGTGAGCGTAGCGAACGCTTCCCGTCCTGTCCCGCTAAGTTGCGGGATGTGGGACAGTGTCCCATTCAAATAGAGGAGGATATATAAATGTTAAACTGGAGACGTATTGCAATAACCGGTTTTGTAGCCGGTATGATAGCTGTAACAGGCTGTTCTACAAATTTGCCTGAAACCAATCAAGGTAACCGCAATGGCCAACGTGTGGCGGATGCAGTAAACCGCCGCGAAGATACCTATAGAACAACATCTAACCGTCTGGCTGAAACCGAAAACACCGGTATCCTGGGTCGTACAACAAGGGGAATACGCAATGCAACCCACAATATCACAAACCCAACCCGCAGCACAGGTGTAAGAGGCAATTCCCTAAACCTTGGCCGTCCAGAAGGGCGTGTGGGCAACACCTTCCGTTATGGTAATAACACAGGTACCACCCGAGGCTTAAACAACGGCCTAAGAAACCGTGCCTACCCTATCGATAATTGTGCCGGCAGCATTTGCAGGCCGGACATGGGCGCAACTACTTCCGACCAGGCATTGGTAAACAGCCGCGTAACCCGCAGCACAACAATTGCACCTGCTGCAGCTACCGAAACCAACAACGAACTAAACCGTGTGTCCATACCGGACAAACCTGAAACCAAACGTATAGATACCAAACGTCAAGCTCCAAAAGCCAACCATACAACAAAACCTAAAAAAGCTGAAACAACACCAAATGTTACACGTAGCGCACCTGCACCAGCCCCTGCGGTAATGCCGGCAGCACCGGCTACAACACCGCAAGCAGTTCCCAAACCGGCACCAAAATCAGTTAGCCGTGCCGCAAGCAGAACAACCGCAAACAAATCTACCGTAAATAGAGTAACCGCAAAACGCACAAACAATGCAATCGCCAACAAAACTGTAACAAATAACACTGTTGCAAACAGGGGCAGACATGTTGCTAACAATGCAGCAACACATAACCAAAACGCAACACGCTACGGCATGACTCCGCACCGCGTTACACAAAACCACACAAACAACACAAATCGCCCAAACCGTGCTGCCCGTAGAGGATATGAGAATAAAAACCATACAAATAAAATTGTTCGCAACTCTAGACCAATCAGCAGAAATTTTGCTATGGAACAAACAGTTGCTGTTGTAAATACCGATGACAGCACCGCTATCAATGACATCAACGAAATGAACGACGACCTGGCTTTCTTCCGTAAAAAAACAGAAGAAACCCCTGTAACACCGGATGTTCCGGCTCCAAACACAGTACCGGAAAACCAACCGCAAAGCTATGACGATACCTACGATAACGGCTATTTTACTACCGTAAATCCGGAACCTGCTGCACAACCGGCACCAACAACACCGGCAAGAACATTACCAACACGTACAGCATCAACCCGTGTAATGAAGTAGTTATATAAATTAATCGTTCGGTGCTATTGTAGTGCCGAACGATTTTTTTATAGCACTATAAGCCCTTGACAAGTTGCGGCAGTAGGACTATAACTATAAAAGCCTTATTAAATAAAAGATCGAAAGAGGTGGGAACATAATGGAAAGTGGTAGTAGTCACAACCCCGAACCTGGGGGGCGCAAATATGCTCCCTCCAATTTTGGTTTGAAGAAATTTTAACATTCCCGTCCCACTAAAATCGGGGAATGTTTAATTTCCCTTCATAAAAAATAATAACGGGTTGTGCTTCCAAGGAATATTTATTAATGGCATTGTAAACACACACAATTTTCAATGCACAAAAATTTGGAGGTACAAAAAATGCTTTTAGAAAACATCCTGTCATGTCTAAAAGAAAGAGACATGGAAACTCTAAAAGCTCTGCTTTCTAACGCGGAGCCGGTAGAAATTCACAATATATTCCACGAATTATCCGATAACGAGCAGGTTATAGTATTTAGGCTACTGTCTAAAGACGACGCACTGGAATTATTCGAAGAGCTGGAAACCGAAGACCAGCACAACCTGCTTAATTCATTTACCGATGCACAAGCAACAGAATTTGTAAACGAACTTGCCCCGGACGATAGGGTTGCACTTCTTGATGAACTTCCCGCAACAGTGGCAAAAAAACTGCTTGCAGCAATCTCTCCTGGTGAGCGGGAAATGACAAACATGCTTATGGGTTACGGGGCGCAAACCGCCGGTCGTATAATGACACCGGAATATGTTCGTATTTCTAAAGAATTAACCGCTGCCCAAGCTTTGGAAAAAGTAAAGGCAGACGCTGTAGAAAAAGAAACCATTTACACAATTTATATCACGGACGAAAAACGAAAACTTGAAGGTGTTGTGTCGCTACGCGACATTTTTATTGCTCCGTCAGATGCCAAAGTGGAAAGCATAATGGAGAAGATATCCATAACGGTTTCCACAGATACCGACCAAGAGGAAGTAGCCCGTATCCTGCAAAGGTTAGACTGGCTTGCCATTCCGGTTGTGGATAAAGAAGGTCGCTTGGTTGGTATCGTTACCGTAGACGACGCCATGGAAATTATGGAAGACGAGGCCACCGAGGATATGTTAATCCAAGCGGGTTTAGTTGCCGGTAAAGAAGCAAACCGTAGCGAAGCACTTATAAGCGGCAGCCTATGGACCATCTGGAAAGTACGCCTGCCATTTTTGTTTATTGCAATAGGCGGTGGTATGCTTGCGGCACTGCTTATGTCAGGCTTTGAAGATGTTTTGGAAGCTTCCTTTGCTGTAGCGTTTTTTATCCCGCTAATAATGGACCTTGGCGGAAGTGTTGGCACGCAGTCGTCCACAGTTTTTGCCCGTGGAGTGGCTCTTGGGCATATTAATATGGGCAAATTCGTTGCCCACTTTGCCAAAGAAGTTGGTGTAGGGTTTAGCTTGGGTGCCGTAACGGGTCTTATTGCAGGCATTATTGCAACCATCTGGCAGGGTGGCGAAGCCCCGCTTATAGGGCTTGCTGTTGGGCTTTCTGTAGTAGCAACAAGCACAATTGCGTCTATACTTGGCTTTTTGGTTCCTTACATTCTTGTAAAACGTAATGTAGACCCTGCGGCAGGATCGTCGCCAATTATTACTACCGTAAAAGATATTTCCGGCTTGTTGGTGTATTTTGTATTTGCAAGTATATTCCTAAGCCAGCTAATGTAGTTCTCTTAGAAACTGTTTAGAATCTCCATTTTAATATCTTTTCGGCTTATTTTTCGCCATTTTACTTTTACGCTTCCGCGCAGATATACTCCGAATATGCGTCGTCAGCACAAAAGCAAACTGACAAAAAACGCTCGAAAATCTATCAAAAGCGAGATTCTAAACAGCTTCCAACATGAGGTGATTATAATGGAAAAAAGTACAATACAAAAAAAACGTTTTCGCGGTTTTTTAAAATCTCTCATTATGATAACTTTGGTTTCACTTGTGTTAATTTTTTCATTTTCCATTTATACAGTTTACAGGGTTGTTGCCCCACCGGATATTCCTACTTTGCAGGAACGGGACAACCGCCCTGTTTTTGCTGCCGTAGAACCGGAACCTGCTTGGGAGTATATCTATATCACCAACGAAGCAGAAGAATACATCGAAAATGACGAGCACAACTGGGATTACAATCTAACCGCCCCAGAAAGGTTTACCGATGACGACAGGCGCGACAATTTTTTCACATTTTTAATTGTGGGGCTAAACGAGGGTCAGAATGCAAACACGGTAATGGTTGCATCCTATGATGCAAATAGTCGCGAGGCAAATTTAATAAGCATCCCACGAGACAGCCTTATGAATGTAAACCGTATAGGACGGAAGCTTAGCTCATCTTACATTGCAGGTAGTGGCGGTGGACGTGGGCGTGCTGGCGGCATTGACGCAATACAAAGGGATGTTCGATCGGTTATAGGTTTTGTGCCTGATTTTTATATAATAATCGACTATGCCGCTTTTCACACAATAATAGACACAGTGGGTGGCGTAGAAATATATGTACCGTTTCATAAACGCTACACAGATAAGTTTCAGGACTTGGATATAGATATTCCACCGGGTTTGCAACATATGGACGGCGAAACTGCGTTACATTTTGCGCGTTTTAGGCGTGCCAACTCCGGCTTCCAAGGAATCACAGACTACCAGCGTATAGAAAACCAGCAAGAAGTTATAAATGCCGTAGGTCGGCGGCTGTTGCGCCCGCAAAGTCTTTTGCAGATCCCAACTTTTGTAGGCATTTTTAACGATTATGTTTATACAAATTTGACCATGGGCAATATGCTGTGGTTTGCTCGCGAATTAAATCGCGTTCGTGGTACAGATGCGTTATCTTCGCATACTACACCAATGCTTGGCACCAGCGGCGCGCCAATGTGGTACGAAATTCTTAATGCACGCGGCGTTGTGGATCTTGTTAACGAGACAGTTAACCCATTTTACCGGGATATTGAACTGCGGGATGTGAATATAGTAACGCAATGACAACGGCAGATATCTTAAAACAGCATTTTGGCTACAATAGCTTCCGCCCGGGGCAGGAGGAGTTAATCGACTCTATCCTAAACGGGCGGGATTGTCTTGGCGTTATGCCAACAGGGGCAGGCAAATCCCTTTGTTTTCAGGTGCCTGCTCTTTTGTTGCCCGGGATAACATTGGTAATTTCGCCGCTGATATCTTTGATGAAAGACCAGGTGAACGCGCTAACACAAAGCGGTGTAAAAGCTGCGTTTTTGAATAGCTCTTTGACAGAGCGGCAGTACTATATGGCAATTGAAAATGCTAAGCGCGGTGCCTACAAAATTATTTATATAGCCCCTGAGCGGCTTGAATCTTCAGATTTTTTGGGTTTTGCCCTACATAGCGATATATCCATGCTTACGGTAGATGAGGCTCACTGTATCTCCCATTGGGGGCAAGATTTTAGGCCCAGTTATTTGAACATTGCGCAATTTGTAGCCAAGCTGCCAAACAGGCCCGTAATTTCTGCCTTTACCGCAACGGCAACCCGCCAAGTACGAGACGATATCGTTGCACATTTGGGGCTTAGCAACCCCCAAATTTTGGTTTCCGGATTTGACAGAAAAAATCTATTTTTTAGAATCGAACAGCCTTCCAGAAAAAAAGCGGCACTGCTTTCCTTTTTGCGAGAAAAGAAGGGGCGAAGCGGTATTGTGTATTGCGCAACCCGTAAGGCCGTAGAGGATGTTTGTGATTTTCTTAATGAAAACGGGTACATAACTTCCCGGTACCATGCGGGGCTTTCCGATAGCGAACGCCACCATAACCAGGAAGATTTCCTGCACGACAAGATACAGATTATGGTTGCCACAAACGCTTTTGGTATGGGCATAGACAAATCCAATGTGAATTTTGTGGTACATTACCACATGCCAAAAAATATCGAAAGTTATTATCAGGAAGCCGGCCGTGCAGGGCGCGATGGAGAGCCTGCGGATTGTCTTTTGCTGTACAACAGGCAGGATATTCGCACACAGCTTTTTTTGATAGAAAGCGAAGAGCGCGACGAGCACATAAAGGAACTTGACCGTAAACGGTTGAAGGAGATGGCTTTATACAGCCAGTCATATACCTGTTTACGGGGGTATATCCTTAATTATTTTGGCGAGACAGCAAGGGAGAATTGTGGAAATTGTTCAAATTGCCTGTCTGCTTTTGAGGAAATTGATATTACAATTGAAGCGCAAAAAATACTGTCATGCGTGATAAAATCCGGCGAGAGGTACGGAATTGTTACCATAATTGACACCCTACGGGGTAGCAAAAGTGAAAAAATTTTACGGTTTGGATTACAGAATCTTTCGACTTACAACATTTCTGCTTTGTCGGAAAAAGCATTGCGTGATGTTGTCAATTTTTTGGTTACGAATAAATATCTGTACGTGACAAACGAGAAGTTCCCTATACTAAAACGCGGCGCGCGGTATGCAGAGATTTTGCAAAAAGATGCGTCGATAAAAATGAAAACCGCAAAACAGCCGCAAGCTACGGAAGAAAAACCACTGCAATCGGTAAACGCGCAGTTATTTACCACGCTTAAAAATTTGCGTGCCGAAATAGCCCGCGAGCAAAAAGTGCCAGCTTATGTAATTTTCCCGGACAGTGCGCTGGTGGATATGTGTAGAATCCTACCGCAAACCGACGAGGATTTTTTGAAGGTGTCCGGGGTTGGGGAAGTAAAATTGCAACGGTTTGGCCAGCGGTTTATGGCGGAAATTGCGGGGCATCCACAAGACGTATGCCAACCGGATATTGTTTTCGACTTGTAAGATATAGAATTTTCAGAAACCCCTGTGACGGTTAATTTTATTGCAGACATGATAAACACGGTGCTTGGTGCCAAGGGATTGAAAAAAACGACAGGGAAAACTATCATGATAAGCTAGGGTGTGTTCGGTAATTCGCTTGTGCCGAATTTTCGGGTAAAAATTGTGCTAGGCTAGAAGCGGAAAGCCGGTGCAATGGAATTATCGAACACACCCTAACCAAAGAAGGATATTTGCAAGTGTACACCAGCAAAGGAGAGCAGGCGGGGATTACTAGCCTGGAAAGGGAAATTCGTGGGGAGATGTGTTGGGTTAATTGTTTTGATAAAAACGCGCAACAGTTGATACTAAAAATTTAGAAATGGAGTGATTTTATGCCCCGCTACATGATAATATCCTGCGGCGTATTCTACCGCGAAGTTTGCCACTGCATTGCCACCAGCAAAAATGTAGTTGACGTTATTTTTCGCGACATTGCCCTGCACGACCTAAAAAGCACCAAAATGTCGAATGCCCTGCAGGCAACCATAGACCAAATAGACCACAGCCGCTACGACGCAATTCTGCTTGGTTATGGCCTTTGCAACAATGGCGTTGCTAATTTGCGTGCACCAATTCCTATAGTAATGCCCCGCGCACACGATTGTATAACCGTGTTGCTAGGCTCAAAAAAGGCGTACGATAAATATTTTGCAGAAAACCCAGGCACATATTTTAAATCATCCGGCTGGCTGGAGCGCGACGCAGGCAACAAACAAGACGGCATAACAAAACAGCTTGGCACAGATAAATCTTACGAAAGCTGGATAGAAGAGTACGGCGAAGAAAATGCCGAGTATCTGGAAAGCATACTCGGCAACTGGAAGCTTAACTACAAAAAAATGACTTTTATAAACAACGGCATAGGCGATATCGAAAACAACCGAACAGCCACCAAAGCCGCCGCACAGGAATTTGGCTGGGAATTTGAAGAAGTACCGGGAAGCCCACGGCTTATCGAAAAATTAATAGCCGGGGACTGGAACGAGGATGAGTTTCTGGTTGTTCCGCCAAATAGTAAAATTGTAGCGTCCTACGACGCGGGGGTTGTTATCGCAAGCGCACACTAAAACCATGGACGATAACTTGCAATTTTTCCACACTGCTGCATCAACTCCTCCTTGTGTGCCTTTAGGCACGCCGCGTCGTTGTTTCTTTACATTGTTTCAAATTGCTGCGTTCTCGTTCATGGTTTTGGAGTACGCTAGCTATAACTTTCACCTTCTTGCCACCAAAAAAACCCACACCCTAATATGAATTATGGGTGTGGGCTTTTTTGTTTGCTCGTTTTGATATGTGAAGATTAAGAAGCTATACGCATGGTTTGCAATATCGCACTGGCGAGGCGTTTTTTCGATAGTTTTCGTTACTGATGACACCGCATGCCCAAAGGCACGCAAGGAAGAAGTAACGGAAAATGGCGGAAAAACGACCATCAAGACGGTGTTGTAAATCCACGCGTATAGCTTCTAAGGCTTTATTATTTTTAATACTTTAACAACCTGTTCTTTGTAATCCTTAAATTCATTTTGAAAGAGCAAACCTATCTGACGCAAATAAGGGTCGGAATCTATGGCGGTGGCTACTTTATCCTCTACTGTAGGGTAAAAATAGCCGATATCTACACCCAAATGCGCCGCCAACCTAAACAGCTTTATGTTCATTAGGCCTTTCATTCCCCGCTCTGCGCTGGCGAAGGCAGTTTCAGTTATACCTAGATGATCTGCCACATCCGGCAGGCTTAGCCCCAGCTCTTCACGCCGTTTTCTTATTCGGCTGCCTATGATAACGTCCAATTGCCATTTGGTTAAATCGGCACCCATCTCGCAAAAAAAGTCCGCAATTTCGTGCTGGGTCGCATTGTACCAATTGTGAGACTTGTTCTTGTACAGCCATTTAAAACCGGCGTCTATTGCTTCGCAATTGCCCAAAAGGGTGTTTTTGCGTATTTGCAGAACGGTTTTTAGGTCATGCCAGTTGGCTACATTGCATACTTTTACAGCTATTCTGTAATGGTGCATAAATAATTCTTCAAGCTCTTTTATATCTACGTTCTGCGCAAGGTCGTTAATGTCTATATATCTTGCCCATAACAAGCGCATAGTCAAATTAAACCTAACCGCAAACATTACACCGCCATAGGTTTTTTCATGTTCATAATCGTCTAAAACATCAAGTATTTCTTGTGCAAGGTTTTTAGCTTGCTCATATGTAGCGGCGAAAGTTATAGCACAAGCCAAAATATTTAAGTCTGTAAAACTCCAGTTTGTTTTGTTTTTAAAGTACTCAAAAACAGGAGCCATAGCATTGTAAGACTCCTGAAGATTATTTGTTTTGATATTTTGCTGAAAAGCTTTTACTACAAGCAAAACAAAGGTTATCTCTGCATCGTCATTGTCTTTCAGATAATTCTCCAAATCTTTACTAAAAAAACTCAGAGCTCTTGTGGGAAAAAAGTCTTTCAAATTACAAAATGTATTTAGTAAATTTTCTCTCGTAGGTTTTTTCATAAGGCACCCTCTGTTAAAGTTAATCTTTTATAGGAGGGCAACAACCACAACCAACGCCACCACCATATGGTTTTATCTTGATGTAATAACAGAGTATAATTTTGCACAAGTATGACATAAACGTCACAACCTTCCTTTTTTTATGCATCATACCTCACAAAATTCCAGTTGTCAAGTAAAATTCAAAAGATTCTTGGCCAAAACCCTACAGCATTTGTAGGGTTCCGCGGCATCTTGTACCATTATGTCATTATTTGGATATAAAACAGAAAAAAGGTGATTAAATGAATGGTTTGGCAAAATGTACTGTGGACGAACTAATGAGACTTCTTGTTCCCCACCACATCCGTCAGATAATGGGCTGGAACACAAACACAGCACTTATTATGGCAACAAACAGGGCGAACAGGGCCATAACATTAAATGCAACAGAAAATTGCACCAGCGGTGTAACATGCCATATGGACGATCATTTCCGCATTACACTACCCAAGGAAATACGCGAAAGTGTAAATATTAACCCAAAAGATACCCTTACTCTTGAAGCAAATGTAGCAAGTGGCGTGCTAACAGTTTCTGCGTAGTATAGTTACTTAAACCAAAATGGGTTTGGCCAATGGGGTTGATACAATAGCACTGGATATAGCTTCTTATTCCTGTGACTATAGCAAGCGCACTCCAAAACCGTGAACGATAACTTGCAATTTTTCCACACTGCTACATCAACTCCTCCTTGCGTGCCTTTGGGCACACCGCGTCGTCGTTTCTTTGCAGTCAAATTGCTGCGTTCTCGCTCACGGTTTTGAAGTACGCTAGCTATACATATTAAGAATATTGTATTATTCTTCACCATTAACATCCTTAATGTTAAAGTAATCCACAATACCTAAATAAATTCCCCACGCCATTTTCTCCTGATACTCTTCGCTAAGCAATTTTTGCCGTTCAGAATGATTTGTCAAAAAGCCGCATTCTACAAGCACAGCCGGCATCATCGTTTGTTTTAGTACATAATAATTACTGTTTGCTTTTGCTTTAAACTTGTTATTTGCATCCACAAACTCTTTGATTCTAACTTGTACACAGTTTGCAAGTTTTTGACTGTTGTCAGATTCGTTAAAATAAAACAACTGCGCACCCTTTACACTTGACGAGTTGTAGGAGTTTTGATGTATGCTTACAAAAATATCCGCATGGCTGGTGTTGGCAATAAGCCGCCTTGCGTTCATGTCGCCGGATTTGTTTTTTGCAAGGTCGGAATCGTCTTGACGGGTTACAATTACCGTAGCACCGGCTTCTTCCAAATAGACCTGAAGCTTTTGTGCAATGCTAAGGTTAATATGCTTTTCTTCTACTTTACCCACAACCATTCCGGGGTCCCAACCGCCATGGCCTGCGTCCAGCACAATTATTTTGCGGCTAAGCGGCATTGGGTGTGCATAAACTGTTTGCGATAAGCTAAAAATTAAAATTATCAATAAAATTAGTTTCATAATCCACCTCGTACAATATATGATACTCGAAGCGGTGCTTTTTATACGGTTGTTTTTTCGCTATATAGTCATTTAAACTGAAAACCGTCCGGTAGAACGAAGGCATTTGACGCAATACGAGGAAGCGACGACGACGCGTGCCCAAAGCCACGCTCACGCTAGGAGTTGTTGATTGCAAGCAATCAACTTGCTGACGAAGTAATGCGGAAAAATTGCAAGTTATACCGGATGGTTTTTAGTTTAAGTGACTATAGCACCAAACACGTGAATCTAATTTGATAAATTACACAACGATACCCCCATTCTTGAAACACTATACCATACAGAGACAACAAAACGACTTCAATTCCTCTGTGGACTCTGTGCCTCTGTGAGAAAATTTTT
>Ga0123355_10001830_pt1 | contig 29765 bp, 18 predicted proteins | sample TergutEmb28metaG_3_FD_89872 | JGI IMG/M metagenome (GOLD analysis project Ga0123355, IMG submission 89872) | Embiratermes neotenicus P1 segment gut microbial communities from Petit-Saut dam, French Guiana - Emb289 P1 | ecosystem: Host-associated > Arthropoda: Insects > Digestive system > Gut ... | reverse complement strand
GTAAAACTTTCAACCTGAAGGGCCAGGATTTTTAATCAGGGTTTACTCCTTTATATGACTTGCTTTCACCACAGCTTCCAGAGAGTCATCTACCCTTGGTTTGATTTCGGAGTGTCCTTCTAAGAGGGTTGCAACCAAGCTCAAGGGTCCTTCCTACCCTATCTGATAGACCCTTATGATTGGGTCCATCAGACCCCCTTGCTCTGTCTGCTCAGTGACCCATGCTGCCAAAGGGGTTGGTTACCTCAATCTTAGCATGGGTTTCTCACCTTAACAGGACCCACTGCTAGTATGTGAGAGTGGGGTAGGAGTGGAGAGGTTTGTAGATTTTCATATTTAAGTTAGTTACATCTTGTAAATATGTTGTAGTGATAAAATTATTGTAGAAATAGACAAGGAAAGATACATTTCTAATCACTCATGCTGTTGCTGCAGTCACTGGAGAGTTTTATTACAGTCTGTTTGCAAGAATGCAGTGTCTTTATTTATAAACATATTAATACATTATATGATGGAGCTGTGTTGTGACAACAATGTAATGTCAGGATTTTTTTTTTTTTTACTAAAACTATATTAGTTCATTCCATGGGAGCTCTTCTTGGACAGTTGTTGAGAATTACGTTGCAGTTTAGTCAAAAAGAAATATCAAGTAGATTAGGTGAAGTAGACTTTGCGTACTGTTTCTGGAAATATTGGTGCATATTACATATGTTTAATGTTTTTTTTTTTTTTTTTAAATCAGCTGCACCATATGTTCTCTTAGAAATGACTTCATACATAGACCATGATATAGTAGACAAAGTCTTTATTATGATACCTTTCCTCCAACATATTTTATTTAATTATGTCCACTCCTCTTTTTATGAGGACATTTTGGATAAAAGTGAGTCCATAAGTATGTTACCTTGATGTTGACCGTTCGAAACTGTTGTCCTTTTGCAGTGGCTTGACCCCAGTCCCTTATATCAACCACTTAGTTATGTTGGATGTTGTTATGTTTTTGTGTTAGATACAGCTACAGAATGAAAACATTAATCACATTTCTCTTGGAGTTGCTTGTTTGTTGTCTACTTGCAGTGATGACATGCCCATCTGTACATCCTTTACGTGCGTTGGCTCGTTCGTGGCACATGCTTACCTGATTCTATTGTTTGTGGCTTTCATGTTCAGTGCATATTTCATGGTTCATTCATATAAGTGAAATGCGTAGCAAGTATATACTGGCCTCGTATATCCAATGTTCACCTCATTTCATCATAACATTATTACAGAAATACTAAAAATGTATATAGTTTTCTTGTGTCCATATTTTCCTTCTCATACTTATATTTATATAATTAAAAATTGAGTCTGGGAAAGTAGTTATATGTGAAGTGAATCAGAAATTTAAGTTTGAGAAAATGCTAATCATTTAATTTTAAGATAGGAATTTTAGTAATTTCAAAATTACCGTGTAATATGTATTAAAATGTCTGCTTTGTGTTGTAGACCTGCTGTAAGTGTGTACTTGGCCAGTTTTATACATAACTCACTTAAATTATGTAACCATGTTGTTTCTAATAATGCTGCAGTTGCTGTGTAATATTCCTGTGTATGTTGTACTGTTGTGTGATGTATTATTATGCTAAGTATGTGTAGTTTATTTATACCAAAAACTGTTTTCTTTTCTTGTAGTAAGAGGTTGCAGTATTGTTTTTGGTCAATCTTTGGAATTGTTGATGTGCAATGTTGATTATTTTCATGATGCATCACATTTGCTGATTTGTGCTTTTCTCTTTTTTCTCTTTTTCTTTTTTTTCTTCTCTCTGTCTGTCTGTCTGCATGCCATGGCTGGATCGCTGGGACCCGTATTCCAACCAAACATCATCTAACGTCTGTGCTACCAATCACCGTCCAATTGATCTTGCGACCATTTGGCAATCATCCAATCATCGGAAACTATGGATTATTTTTTTACACAAAACTAAATATATTTGTGCCCATACACTAAATATTATTGAACACAACACATTAATGCCCTGACTGCGTCTCACCTGTTGCCTGCTGGTTTGATCTGCATCAACTGTGAGTGACTTCCAATATTCACCAACAAACGGCCAAAAAAAATTTTAATTATTTATGAATTTTGTAATTATTTACTTTTTTAAATAATTGGGATGAACATTATGGTTATACGTATTTGCAACATTTGTGTGTTCATTTCTTCTGTCATATTAAAACATGTACCCAATTTTGTTTTAATGTTGCCGTCATTGTTTTGTTTATGGTAATGGATACTATTTTCAAAATATTTTATGACACAAATATTGCCGTGTCTTCCATGGGTTCTTATAATTTTGAATTTTTTTCACCTTTTATTTACTTATGATTTTGAACATTTGATTGTGGACTAATGCCAACTGCTCAAACGTGTAATATTTTACTTATTGAATACCATTGCTAAATCCGTGTTAATGCTTTTACAATAAATTAAATAATATTTCATCATTAAAATGTGATAAATCTTGACATTTGCCGATCATGTATTAATTTTTCAATATATGAAACTGCACAGAGAGCTACCATAGTACTAACACAGTGTTCCTTGTTGTAATGCTGATGTCGGTGGTAGGGGGGGTTTTCATAGTATTTGCTCTGATGGCTCTCTGCTACAGGTCAGTCGTAGTACACAAAAACTTCTCCCTGTGCCTCAGGTTAGTGAGCAGAAAACAAATCAGCAGCAGGTAGTTTCTCATGTTCAGTTGGTATGTCTTTATCTTTTTTTAAATTTATTGTAAGCAAGCTCATCAGGTCTGGTGTTCTTAAACATGGAGATATGAAGAATACTTGTGTAGCTATTAGGATCATGTATTGTCATATTAGTGGAAATAATTTCCTTCATAGTTTATTTTAAAATGAGACTGATATACCCCTCTCAAATTGAGAAAGTTTTCTGTGTAATACAGAGGTTTCTTGGTAGCTAAGTTATATAAACTGATACTAATTTTGTCCCTTTTGCAACTACTTTAACACAATAACCAATTACACTGTTCAACAAATTTTGGATGATTGAATGTTATGGTTAAGTAAATATACTATCTTTATGTTTTTTTGGGCCGCAGAATAGGAAAATAATTCTAAAATTCATTGGTTAGCTCTTGTTTTCGAGATAATAGCACTATCATAGTTGTATGTAAAATACATATGAATGGAAAATTATTGACCTTAACGATGTGTCCTTTTGGCCTGTCGATGATATTTTGTTTCAGGAGCATCCCTCTTCATCATCGAGTAATAATCACCTAATATGGCAGCGCTCCATTTCCCTTTGTACCTGTGCTCCATCACCGAAATGTCTTGATGGAAGCACTCCCCATGTTCGTCACTCACGGCACCATGATTTAATGGAAAGAAATCCGGGCGTAAAAATAAAAAGTAAATTTTCAGCGACATATTGCACCCCAGCTGTTCATACGAATTCATCAGATCTTGTACAAGTTCTTTTAAATCTGCAACTTTGAAATTTCCCAGAAAACCATTCGAAAACTTTTCAAAAGATTGCCATGCTACTTTCTCCTTGTCACTTAACACTGCTTCAAACTGCTGGTCTTTAAAAAGTTGTCTGATTTGAGGACCAATAAACACACCTGCTTTTACTTTCTCATAAGTGAGCCTGGGAATTTTCCACATTAGAACGTGAATGCAGGACCCTTCACATCCAAAGCCTTTACAAAATTCTTCATAAGCCCCAATTTAATATGTATTGGCTGAGGCAAAACTTTGTTTGGCTTTATCAGAGGCTTATGTATAACATTTTTCATTCCAGGTGTTAATAATTGTCTGTGGGGCCAATGTTTCCTAAAATAGTGGGTGCCTCTGGTGTGGCTATCTCACACAGGAAACAAGAATATTTGGTATAGCCGGCTTGCAGTCATAATAAAATAGTCATTACCTTAAAATCACCACAAACTTCCCACTGGTACTTCTTGTAGTCTACTTCAACCAGGATGTTGTTCATAGCTGTATAAATTTTTTTGTGCTGGGAGCATATGCTACAGGAATGGAAGGCAATTTACTTCCATTCTGTAAGAGGACTGCTTTAAGACTTGTCTTTGAAGCATCAATGAATAGTTGCCACTGCTCAGTACTGTGTCTCATATGCATTGCATCCATCAGACCATCAGTGTCTTTGCAGTAGGTGAAATAACCTACGGTTTGAAGAATTGCTCGAATTCTTGGTTTCTGGTGTGAAATGTTGTCACTTTCATGGAATGGTGTAGTAAATTCCACTGTTGTAACTGTGATGCCAAAAGTTCTGCCTTATTTTTTGGAAGTTCGAGATCCCTGATGAGGTCATCGAGCTTGCCTTCTGTGATCTTATGATTGGAGGAGTCTGTGCTTGGCAAATAGTCTGCATCTCTTGATGCTGATGGCTGCTGTTCTTCGCTGTTTGAGGAAACACTGTCTTCATCATCCTAGTACATACCAAAAGTGTCCGGAGGTTCAGGAACAGGAAGTCCATCGCCATGAGGCACAGGCCAAATTGCTGATGGTATATTTGGATACACAAGTGTTGATTTTTTTTTCATGGACATACCATTTTGAATAAGGGGCACCATACAGAAATAACAGTCAGTACTGTGATTGCTAGGCACCCTCCAAACCATGGGCATCCCAAATGGCATACAACATCCTTTTCCATTCATCCACGCATTGAGTTTTGATGAACACGTAGTGCTGCACATGTGTGGTGCCCTTTTTTTGTCTTGGTCCCCTACCTTACAGTCAAAATACAAGAAATATGCCTTTTTTATAGTTGGAGTAATCGAACACTTCCTTGAGGCAAATATCACTTATCCGCAAATACAGCAGATGTTATCTGGGTTATTTACACACTTCAGGGACATTTTTATAAATATACTACACAATCTATGACAGTAGAATGCCATCTGAAACTATGACGTAACAAATTCTCATGAAAGAACTTGGGGACACCAGCTACAATATGACTGCCTTTGTACACCAATTAATAAGAACTGAAGAGAGTTGACAGGCAACAGTTTTACTGATCACGTGACGAACACCTGCAGCAACAATAGCCAATCACATGATTTCATCATGGTATGAGAATTACGGCGCCTGCTTAGAGTGTTGCCAACTTTTGAAGACGGAGACCTAATATTTAGTTGGAAAAAAGTGAAATTTCAGGCCATAACCATAAATTGAAAACTAAAGCTAAGCTAAAAATTTCTGTATCATTTTCGAATTCATTGGCCTCGTATTAGTAAAGTTTAACTAGTCTCATTTCCGTAACAGTTTGTGTGTTGAACAGTGTTATTGTATTCATGAGTGAGAGTTAAATTGTCTAATATAATAATGTTTACAGTTCAGATGAGAGACTGTTCATGTATTTGTCTTATACAATTAGTTTTATGAAACATCCTCATTTTTGTAAATATATTCTGATTTTTTTTTATTTCAGCATAAAATAATATTTTAGCCTATACTGATTGGTTTGTGGTTCAAGATACATGCACAAATTTTTCTTAAGATTATAAATCTGTCAGTCATTACAGGTGTAAGCCTAGTGCCATGCAGAATGTTGAATGTGAAATGTTTGTGTAGATTACAGTTTTGGTATTTAATATTTAGAAAGCAGTGTGATCTTTAAAAAGCCGGTAGTAGTATAAAAGTGTGATACATTATTTATGCGAGTTATTTTGTTGAGTTTATCACTAAACCAACCACACTTATTCAGAATAACACAAAGCAAGTGTATTTTAATTCAGTTGTTTACTTGTACGTGTATGCTATATGTTTCGGCCTATACAAAGTCAGTCCATAAATTGCTCAAACATATGATTTAAGGCGCCAATGTGAAGATGGAGCAAGGTCCTGTTGTTTGCGCTGCATAGCAGTGAGTTTCTTTAGACAAGTGCCACTAACCGGATCATTATAATTTGCTTAGTCGTTGTGCTGTGTGCATTAGAGTGAACATGTGTCTTGCCTGCTTGGCAAATTTTTTATCAATTAAGATTGGGTGATTCTTCATGAGCATTGTGTTTGTGTGAAGTTTTGTTTCAAATTAGGGAAAACAATTTTGGAGGCTTTCAAAATGTTAACACAAACTTTGGAGATGAAGCCATGAGTAGAACACACCCATAAGTGATGCAAACGTTTTAAAGAGGGTTGACCTTCAGTTGACAATGAACGTTCAGGACACCGTTCAACATCATAAAATGAAGAAAGCATCCCAAAAGTTCAGAAAGTGAATCGTTCCAATCGTCATTTGACTGTTCATGAAGTAGCAGAGGAAGATGGAATATCATAAACCACGCATCATGGGATTCTCATGAAAAAATTGGGCATGCATTGTGTTGCAGCTAAATTTGTGCTGTGCCTGCTGAAGGAAGATCAGAAACAAGCTTGTGTTGATGTCAGTAAAGAGCATATCGACCTTGCAAATGCTATGAAGCATATCATCACTGGTGATGAAACTTGGGTATATGGCTATGTTATCAAAACAAAAGCCCAGTATTTGCATTTGGTCTCAAAAACATCACCTAGACCCAAAAACACTTGGCAAGTTCGGTCCAATGTGAAAGTGATGCTGACTGTGTTTTTTGATTTTGGGGGCATAATTTATTATGAATTTCTACCGCTTGGCCAGATGACAAAGAGAGAATATGATGAAAAGGTCGAGAGAAATAGTGAGAAGAAAAAGGCCTGATTTGTGAAGGGGTTGTTCCATAATGCCGACGTTTCGGCACATTCCTCCTCTCCGATAATGGGATTTTCTCACAAAACATGAGACAACGTTCATCCCAAAGCCTACATACTCATCAGACCTTGCACCAGCAGACTTTCTTCTCTTCATGACAATGAAATCCCTTTTGAAAAATGATGATTTGAGTCTGTAGAGGAGATTAAAGAAAATTCATTGACAGAGCTATGCAGTATTCCAAGAGAGGCATTCCAGGAATGCTTCCAAAACTGGAAGATGCTGGGAGCAATGTATAAAAATTGGAGGAGGTACTTTGAAGGGGACAAAACCCCATAGCTCCAAAGTAAGTGAGAAAATGATTTATTTAAATTGTTTGGGATCTTTACTTTCAGACCTCGTACATACATTTTAAATTATTTTGGTCTTATATATTGTACATTTTGTATTTTAACATTTTAAAAATATTGACTGTAAGAAGGGATTGCTTGGTTTTTTATTTTATCTTGCTTTGTATGATTTTGGTGTTGATGTGCCTGAGGATGGTCTAAGTACAAGCCGAAACATGTAGCGTACATGTAAGTGTTATTGCAGTAAAATTATCCTGTGTTGTGTTCCACTGAATAAGTGTGGTTTCTTTTGATACATGTTGATTGATTCCTTCAAATCATATACAATAAATATGTTGCTCATTTATACAGTAAATTTTATAACATTATTTTCTTAATTTTCAATAATTTTATGAATTCCAGAATTAGATAATTTTCATACATCAAAATAATTTTTGTGGGACATAAGCGTTACATATTGCATTACAAACATGAGCAGAAATGGTGCATATTTGCATCCTGAAGTGTCCACATTAGTGTACAAAGTGCATTGTTCATAAATAGTGCAGTTACTGTAGTTGGATAGTTGTATCAAAGAAACATTTTGGTTTCACAAAAATGCAAGCAACTTTAATATTTAAGAAATGGATCTCTGTTCACAAATTAGCTAGCTATTTAATTTTATTTCTGTACACTGATGTAAGATTGTAGTTGTGTAGGTATATACTTCACTTTCACTTTGGTCACAATGTGAAAACCTGTAATCAGTATGCTTACTAATGTTGTGGTGGGTAGTGCTTCCTGCAAATCATATAGACCCTGACTAAAAAAACAAGGTGACTGAGTAACAATTTCCAATAATCCTGTCAGGAAATTCAGCAGATGAATGTCTTCATTGCTTGCTTTTGCATGGGTTACATATTCAGCCTCAGTGCTGAATTCTGCCACTCACCTTTCTTTCTTGATTCCCATGACATCACTGCTCCACCCCGCATTAAAACAAATCCTGTGTGCAACGTCCTGCGTGTGGGATCATTTGCCCAGTCATCATCTACAAAGCCATGCAGCAGTGGTCCATCTGAGATCTGTTCAGCTGCCAGCACTGTCAGAACTCTACAATTTGAACCGCTGTATATAGGAGAGAATGTTTTCATGAAAATCTAAACCATAACACTGCATGAATACTTTCGTTAACAACCTGACCTTGTAGCACACAGTTTTTTTAATCCATCCTCTTTTCAATTTAAAGCCCCATTTGTTTGCTATGACATGTTTACCAAGTGGCTGATCTTCTAGTTCCCAAACCATATTTTTTGCCTTGGAGTCAATTGCACTGTCCCAAATTTTCCCATCACTTCTTGATAGTGTTTCAGTTCTGGTCTTGGGTTCCCCTTCTGCACCACCCATTAGTGTTTGGTAAACTATGTGATCTGGGAACTCCTTTGGTTTTCTCCTCCTTAACGGATGACTTTGGGGTGGAACTTCAAATTTGGATTCCAGGTGATTTTTGTCTCTTTCCTCTTGGTGCATTACACTGTCAACCTCTACATTTTCATCACCTGTTGCAGTTAAATGCACACACTGTGCCTGCACAGTAACTCTTGTGGGTTCAAATATCGCATAACCCCTTTTTTGTCATTTTTCTGGCATATGGGAGTGTTTCTGTCAAAACAATGAACAAACTTCACGTTTTCTTCAGTAATGACTGTAGTTGGCTTCTCAAGATCAATTAGATGATCTGCCTTTGAATTTCCAGCATATCCAATGATGTATTCCCTGCTCTTCGAATCCCCCTTTTTCCTGTACTTCTTGGATACAAGCACCCACCCTATACAGTCACAAATTCTGAACTGATTAACATCTATTTTTCAACCATGCCAGGCTTCCTGAGGAGGTGTATCCTTTACTGCCTTTTATGGTGAAAGATTCTTCAAATATGCAGCTGTGTTAACTGCCTCTGCCCAATATTTCATCCTGAACTTTGTCTCTTGCCTTTTCTTGAATTGTGTGAGCTCTCTTGACTATGCCATTCTTTTCTGGTGTATCAGGCACAGTCATTTGATGTCTGATGCCCTCCTCCTATAGGTAAGCAGTGAAGGCTTTAGCAGTGTATTCGACACCATTACCTGATCACAAGATTTTTATACTGTTTCCTGACTGCTTCTTGACCAGAGTCTTGAGTTCCTAAACTCTTCAAACACATCATCTCTCTTTAGAAAATAAAAGTTGTCTGGTGAAGTCATCAATGCAAGTCATGAAATAGTGAGTGACACTCCAGGACACTTGCTCCATTGGCCCACATGCATATGAATTCACAATCTCCAATTTTTGTGGCATGCTCTGCTTTACCCTTTCGAAAATGAGCTCTGCTTTGCTTCCCTTTAAAGTATGCAACACAGTGATCAAAGCCTTCTTCTTTCACATTCTTACCTGTCACCTTACCCTGTAGGCATTGGAAGTTTTCCTGACCCAGGGGACCAAGTCTTCTATGCAACAGATCCATGCTTGGTGTCATTACTGCAACTTTTGCAGTTTCCTGACTAAGATCCAACAAGTAGATACCTCCAATTTCTGTAGCCATTGTTTTGGGCTTACCTATTAGCTGTACATCCTTTGTTCACGAAAATTTGACAACCTTCATTGCTAAAGACTGTAACCAAACCTTGCTTAGCTATGGCAGACATGTTCAGTGCATGTGTTCAGTGCATGTGTAACACCAGTTATATTCCTTAGGCCATTGTTTACATTAACTCATAACATTACCAACCCTGCAATATGTAAATTCTGCTTCTGTGCACATTTAACTTGCTCAGAATCAATAGCATGATGGTTTTGCAACCAGTCTTTTCTCATGCTCATATGGGTAGGGACACCAGAGTCTAAATACCAGTCTGTTGTATTCACTGTAGCAGAGAGTGCAGTAAGGAATGACCAGCCTTTACCATTCAAACTGATGTGGTTAGTTTGTCTTTCACCAGAGTCCTTACTTTTATTCTTAAATCTACATTTCAGTACCTTATGTCAGGTTTTGCTGCAACTGAAGCACTTGAAATCAGCTCCATTTTGCTTATGCTGTGACTGCTGCTGTTGTGATCACTGCCCCCAATGAGGATCAGGATGGCCACATTCCCTGTGCCTTGCTGCTGCTCCTTGCTCCCACAAGGAGTGCTGCATTAACTCCCTCAAATGATCACCTTCTTGAAGCAATCGCTGCTTTACAAGCTGAGTCATTACTTTCAATCCACAGTTCTCAGTCACCATCTCCAATGGCTTAGATTCCTTTGGGAGACCCCTCAACATTAGGGTGGCCAAGAATTCGTCCTCAGTGGTCGCACTTACTCCATGTGTCTGCTAACAGTTGTGAGATGTTGACACAGTCTGCCACATAAGCATCTGTTAGATAATTAATCAGAATGGCATCTAATAGTTGAGTCAGCAGTCCTAGGCGACTGCTCAGTCCACAGTCTGAATACACCTGTTTTAGACTGTCACATGCCTGCTTTAATGTTGTAGCATTGTGAACATGGATGACACAGTGCGGCTATATCATGATTGTCAATATGCAGCGCAGATCCTTTTTTGTTTCTGGAGTGAGTGGTTCACCTTCAGGGAAGGGTTTGGATTCCTCTAGGATGCACTTGTAGGGATCGTCATCAGTTATATAAAATTCCATTATGTACCACCACCAACCATAATTGCTCAAGCCTTCTAACTGTGTTGTTGGAAGTAGACCATGTTGACTCACAGCAGTCACAGTAGGCCAGGCAGATGTCACCATTCTGAATTTTTTTTTGCTGTTCACTGAACACAGTCAAACACAATAACACACATGTAATGTGTCTACTTCACTATAGTTTAAGGCATTTAGTCTATTCATCTACAGTATAGAGAGCATGCTCACACCTTCTAACCTCACTTCAGTGTGTGAGTCCAGTTTCTATCACTTCACACTTGATTCTTCAATGTAACTGACATGAAAATATACAGCACCGTGGGATGTGCTCCTAGACCCATTACCTGTTATAATCTCATCGTTTGAGACAAGGGTGGGTAGAGATTAATAAGAATATAGTAGTGAGGGTTACTCTACGTAAACTAGATGTCACTGCACATTGTGTTATCAAAACAAATAATAAACAAGAAACCATGTAAATTATGAGAAATTTGTCAGTGCACATTCTAAGGTGCAAGATTAAAACTTAGTTTTATCATACTGAAGAATTTTAAACTGCTTGATGTGTTTAAAATCTACTTCAATGTTTGAAGCATTGCTTGCAAAATTTTGAAGCCATAAGTTCAGTCCTCACTCATGAATGCTTGTCATTGTGGAAAATTACAATAAATACCCTTACTTGAGTCATGGAGGGAATAAAGGCAGCTTGTGGGAGTGCAAGTAGGACCACCAATGACAATTTGAGAGTACAAAGAGAGGAGCAAGAATACTGGCATTAACTGGTGAAAAATGGCAGGGCTTCCAGAGAGGAGGTAGCTAAGCAGATGGGTGGGGGATGAATCAGAGTGTTCTTTCCATGACTGAAGTGTAATAATAACACCGCAGAGGATAATACTTTGATTGTATTTAATTGCTCATCAGATGCTGGGGGCCTAATAATGCAATCTTCTAGGCTGTGTGTATATAATATGTTAACAGATTTTAGTGAAGTCTGTAAAGGGTTTTCATGAATGTACTACATGTGTTCAGTTTTGATAAACTGTCATTATTTTACTGCAAAGAGTTTAGTGAAAAATGGTGACATAGTTACAAGCATTGTATTAAACTCAGGGATCTTTTGAGCCGTGACAGTTTGTTATAGCCAGAATTTAATACATCAAGCCCAAAAGTGATTTTAACTTTGGCAGGAATGGTAGGAAAATTTTTCTCTCAGTGTGACAGTAAAATGCTCCTGTTATAAATCTTCACTTCAGAACGTTGAAAAAGTAGTGAAAATTACTACAGGAAATTATTCTGACACAGTGTGATATTATGCCTCATAAAGGTTTTGCATTGAAGTGTAAAGCGTATTAATTCTGTAAGATTTAATCGCATACCAAATTATTGTATGCATCATATTTGTTCTGTAGCCAAACATTTTTAGTACACTTGTTGATCAAGTAAAACGATTGGTAGCCCTCAGTTATGGGCAGTTTAAAGCCACCCATCATAATACTGACTGTAAAAGTACATTCAAAAAATCTTTAGTGAAGGAGTGGAAGGTCGTTGCTCCAGAAATCTATAAGTTGGAAACCCTGTGAGCAGCTGACAAAGGAAAGAATAGTCTGTGTAACTAATTCCTGAAATGCAGGGGCAACATGAAGTACTCATAATACAACATGGGGTGAAGGGCAATAGTAGAACACAAGCAAACCTTGAATCCAAAATGAAAAGTAAATAAATAAAAGAAATTTTTGTACTGACCAAAATGGAGTTGGACACTGTCATTCAAGTAAGCGAGCTGTGTAAGCAAGGTTGCTCATAGTGAGGTCACCTAGAGCACATTAATAATTCTGGAGTGAAGTGACTCTTGGTTTCTAGTATAAGAGGTCTGTTTTTGAGTGAAAGAAGGGGATCAAACAATTGGTAGTTGATTAACTGGACAAGTGCAGAATTTTTACTTCTGATGTCAACAATTAAAATATAATAGTGAGGACTTTGTCAGATTCGATGAACCCTACCTGTATCCCTTAAGAAGTCTGACCTCTAGTACTGAGCAAGTCAAGGCATACAATGTACATAGAGTGAGCTTGCACAGTTCTTTGTTTCCAATTTAAGTTTTAGGACACCAGGCAGTAAAAGATTAAAAATATTGTGTACTTCTACACTATTGTACTTATTAGTTGTGCATTTTACACATAGAAAGTTTACACAAAAAAAATATATATAATCTTAATGGTTACTGATGATGTTATAATATTAATAATCTTTTCATCTTTGTTGTTCCATTGTGAACTCCAATGCAGTTAGGTTATTTTTCAATATTGTAGTCATAATGATGATACTGAAATAATTTGATTTACACATTAAGACATGTTTAAAAACACCAACATTGATGTTGTCTGTGTAGTTTGATGGGCTACATTCTTTTTATTCTATTGTGTTTCATTGTATATAGAAATGCCTGCATTCATCCTGGCCAGACTAAAGTAGAATAATGGTCACAAGATCGTGTGTGTACTTTTTTTTTTGGGGGGGGGGGAGCAAAACCAACATTCCAGTCTTCAATACATATTGAAATGTATAGCAGTTGCTACTTACATTGTACGGTATGGTTCAGTACTTCTTAGATGTCTTCATTTCTTAACAGCACTCTTTGAGATTGTTTTATGCATGAAAATGTTTAACTCCAGTGATTGCCAGAAAGATATCACACTGCTTCATGTATGTGTCTTATATAATAAGAACGTAAAACTCCGATTTTACATTCCTGAATTTTGGATCTTCCATGGTTTTAAACACTTTGTATGGTCCTGGCACATTTTTGATACAGTGTTTCTGGATTTATGTAATTTTAGGTGGTCCCCACACAAACTTAAAATCGGGGTTTTGCTGTAAAAGTTGCATATGAACTGAAAACTTAAGTACAATCCAGAAAATAAAGGATCAGCATCTTAAACTTTTTGCATATTGCTCACTGACTGCATGGGTGGCATAAGTCAAAAAACTGTGTATTTTAGAAATGAATAAAATAAAATTATGCCCTGATTGAGTCTTAGGAAGTGCTGTGACAGTAATGCATCTAATTGTATTTTTCTGTTAAGCAGCTCTGTTTGAATGGTTTTCACATGTTCACCAAACCACTACTAAGTTTTCAGCCAAATTAACCCCCCACCCTATTTTGAGTTATGCCCAAACAATTACTCATAAATCGAAACTTTCACTTACGACTTCAGCCAGGATTCTTAATAATAAAATCAATTTTTATAAAAAGAAACTATTGAAATCAAACAAACTTCTTACTATTAAACAATCATGGAATGTTTTGTGATTCATTCTCTGCCAAAATAAATTCTTATCAAATGGAGAATTTTTATGGTGTGTAGTGTCTGAAGCAGAATCATCACTTAATGAACAATTAGGGTTGGTGTCTGAATCACTAGTTTCAGTTGCTGATTTGTTCAGTGAAGCAGTAGCATGACATTCCCCCATTTTTTCATCCTCAACACCGGCACGCATAGATTATGAAGCACCTGAAAAAACACATATTATTCATCTATTAGCATTAATTTGCTATCAGGCCTATTTTCATATTCAGCATAAAAGGGCTTTAATTTGGAGTCTCTTTAACCACAGAAATATGAAACAACTGTAGTTTCTAATGGTTTGAGAGGTCTCAAATTGAAGTTGGATTATGAAATTGGGCTAAAATAAAATAAAATATACACACTTGTAACAAATGGTAAAAATTTTTGTAGTATTGTTTAAAAACCAGAAGCTAAGGCATTATGTTTTTCATTTAAGTTTGAATACTGAAGTTGAGAATGCCGAAGGTTATATTTTTTCATACTACACTAATGACTGTTTACTTAAATGTAGGTAAGATTGCGAGGGTTAAATCTGTGAACAGCAAATCTAGCAATGAGTGTTAACACATAATTCAGATCTTAATACATAAATGGTTTAACTTGAAATAATACCTGAACATAATAATTTCCAATGTTGAAGTCAGTGAAGTTCATGTGTTAAAAGTAATGAGGGAATAGTGAAACTCAATAGTGAAAAGTGGCCTAAATCAAGAAGTGCAAGTATTAAACAAAGATTCCATAGCTCTTCCTTCACCTTCAAAGTCAGAGGCACATTGAAAACATGCCGCTTTTGATCTCAACATGTAATAATGACACTATCATCATTTTTCGGGGTGTCAACTTAGAATCGTGCCGGTATTTTCAGAAGTAGTTGTTATGTTTTTGAGCTGAGCCATAGTATTAACTCATAGTGGGTAATATTTTATTTATGCCACTGTTGCATTCAGTGAGTGGTATGAAGTATATGTTACTGAAACATCATGCTATAGTGCAGTGGGGATTTTGCTGAAATGCCAGCTATGCTACAAAATTTAGTTTTGAAGAATGTTTTACATGAAAATACTTATAAAGTGGTTCATCCACCAAACCAGTGCTTTTTTTTTTATAGCTAAGATTAAAGAATTAAAGTTCTTCATTTATTTTGAAAACGAGAATTATGCTGAAATGTATGGTGATAAATTAAGACAGAAATCAACACTGCTAAACTCCTGGTTTGCTTATTTTTTTTTTTTTTTTAGGAATTATAGTAAGGTAAAAATTACAACTTTTTTGAATACGTAAATTTTACTTTGTCAAAATTTAATTTTGTGTTTGAAATCACAATTTATGTGTTTTATGTGTGTAATAAGTGTTCTGTAATGATGAGACTGGACATTCACAGTCAAACTGAGACACTGAAGAATAGTCAGAAATTTCACAAAGTGAGAATCCATGAGTCATGTGTATGCAATAGGAAGTAATTATGTGTGTTTTGTGAACTTCTTTAGCAGAAAAACTTCACTCATACTTTCAATTCCACTTGTTGGGTATGTATGTATTCCTTTCAATATTCTCTTTTCTTTTATAGTATGGGTGAGGTAAAAAGGTTAATTTCACCCTAGGACAAGCCTTGAGGGCCCAGAGGGACTAGATGGGCACTAGATGAGGGTGGGTGGTCAATGCCATGTCCTCTCAGCTTTACTCTCGGGAATAGCCCAGTACCCATTGTATTGGGTCTAGGTGGGCCCCAGGGTTGGTCTGGATTGGTGTAGAAAACTTCGCCTCCACCGGGATTTGATCCATGGACCATCCAGGTGGTAGTGAGTCACTGTAATGACTGAGCTATCCCAGCCCACATATGGTGGGTACAAAGCATGAAATGAAGTTCTTACCTGTGAAGAGAGTTAAGCGTTAATGCATCTTTGAATTTATCCTCAATGGATCAGTCCATTTTTGTAGTGCAAGTTGTCAGGTTTTTGCAGCTGTGTACCTGACGAATTCAATATTCTTGGCTATAAAAACACATCATTGGGTAATTGGTTCTGAGCATTGCGAGGCATTGTATTGGTCTCATCTTTAAGTGGTTGAACATTTTCACTCTGAATATAAGGCCACTACAGTGTCTTGAAATGGTCGGAAATGACTTGTCCAGTAAAATGGCATCATAACCAAGAAGAACAGAATTCTAATATTGGTGTAACTATTTTAAAGTTAAGCACTTCAGTATCCCCAGCTGCAGTAGTTTGCTTTCATTTACATGTTTACACATGTCATATATAAGAAGGTACTTAAGTTGCTGTACATGAGCGACCATTAGAACATTGATTTGTTGAAAAATAGTTGTTAGTTGAATGCCCTTGAAGGACTGGGTCATCATATAGTTTGGGACCCAGCTCTGCAACTGCAGAAGCTGGGGAAATGTGGGGGAAGTGTGAGTTAGGTAAGTCTGGCTTACACTTTTTAGGGAATTGCAAAGCTGGGTCCTGAACTGTACAGTAAATTTTATCATGTTGCACATTAATTGTGTGTGGTTTTTATACTTTGTTTATTAGCTGTGCATACATTTTGTTATAACTGTTCAGCTCTGTCTGCAAGAAATGTGTGTGCTTTCCAACTGTGTGTCATTAACAAGTACATATTTCAGACCATATAACTCATTTTTTCTTAAGGATATTAATAGGAAAGTGCTTGTAATATACCACATACCACACAGAACTGCTTTTAATAAAATAAGCTACTTCTTGTTAATGTATGGTTGAAGCCCGTCATGTTTGTTCTGTTAATTTAAGTATTATTTACCTTGGAATCAACATGGGCCAAAAGGAAAGACTGTGATTACTGTTCCTTCTCATCTCCTGAATATTTGTTGAATTTGTCCTGATATTTATAATTGTAGCTGTTATCAATGTGTACATAAAGTTATGTTTCTGTTCTGTGAGAACAGCTCATATCCACTTGTTATTTCTTCTTTTTATATTGATGTCTTCATAATTGTCCACTTTGTATTTTGTGTAATATTTGGAGCATGAAAAATTTCTTCTGCTGTTGTGCGTAAGCTTTGGAAACACAATGACACGTCATATATATAAATACATATACCTACATACATACATACATGCATACATACATACATACATACAGACATAAATATATATATGTATATATATGTCTGTATTGTAGTTCTTAATATACTATCTGTAGCTTTGGCATTGAGCCCAATTAAAAGTAATTTGTGCTAAAAGACATAGTTTGCTGTAAAAAATAAATATAACAATTGGTAATTTTAAGAATTACAAAATGTCCAGATTTTGATTTGAACCAATCTTAAGAATGAGCTTGAGCTTCAGCTAGTGTTGTCTGTTCAGTTCCTTCATCTTCATTTAGTGTTGACTGTTTATTTCCTTCAGTCTACTGTCAACACAGAAGGTTTAAACAGTTTGAATCCATTGAAAAACAATGTAACTTGGAAACATTAGGAAAAAGGCACTTCAGAATGTGTAACACATTCCTTTTATATCACATAATTTAATTTTAGGTATTCATTCTTGTTTCATTCCCTGCAACATGCATGTGATGTTTTGTGTTGTTCATTATGACACAAAATGTCATAAAAGTCTACAGTTTATATCTTGTCTCATAATATTAGAGTAGCAACAACATAGAAGGTATGCAGGTGATATATTGATTTTTAGCATGGAAAAACACAAATGTTCAGTATGGCTGCAATATACTGCTTTTTATATGTGTTTCCAAAACAGTCATTTTTGTGTAATGCAAAATTGTGAAGTCTGTCACATGGATCTCTTGGGGAAGTGAAATTGTGCACAAAAATAAATCTTTATTTGGAATTAAACACTTATATGCATATTGTACAAAGAATTTAGTTATGTGAATATTTCATTCACAGTTACTGCAAAACCTCTACACAATGAATGTATCTATGTCTAAACCTTCTATACATCAAACGAATTCTTTAGTTCCAGGGAAATAACAGTAAATACTGTTATATGTATGAAGATTTTTTCTCTTCACTTTCACATCCACAGTGGTACTTGGTGGTGGGAAATGGGGTTAAAGCAGTCACAGCATGAAGCCTCCAGGTCACTTCTGGCCATAATATTATACCTTTCTGCTGCTTTGGTATAGGGAAATTTTTACTATTTGCTTTATCCTCAGTCTCATTGTTTTACTTAAATAATAAGCTGGAAAAGCCTTGATATTTGGCACAGTATGATCCAGAAAACTCTAATGAGCAAAAACTGGAAAGAGATCCATTACATTTTAGTATTCCAATGAATGGCAGCACTCAACACCAACAACCATTAATTACTGGTGTCTTAATGATAATGATTTTTTTAGATGTTGTATAAGTAGTCATGAGAATGGACTAAAACGTATGGCAGGGAAAACAGGACAAGGTATCAAATGACAAATTAAGTATTTATATCTGTCCATGAGGCTGCTAGGTACACTAAGATACACATTGGGTATGAAGTCATAGTGCTGGCAAATTAGAATATATCACATTCTTTTGTCCCCAGAGGTGCCAGATATTGCATCTTCTACTTAAGTTGTGATAAGCCACAGACCATTATGAAAATTAAGTTTTGTGTAAATAGATGAGATGCAACATGATCTCAGACTAATCACAGTGTTTGTCTGCACTGGATTCAGTACTGTGTCATTGTTCATCACGATAGTGATGTGGAAATTGAACATTTTACCTGATTTATGAGATTTGTTGAAAAGTTGTATGCATTTTAATGTAGGGAAGACAGAAACAACATTTCATTATGAATTGTGAGATAATATTACTTCTTCATACATGGTGCCAGCCTTCAGTTTGTGCCAGTTTTACACAGTCTCTGGTGCGGCCATGACCCATTGTTTTGGTTTACATATCTTTACTAGTCTTGTTGCATGTTGTTACGTAAATTTAACTTCCTGTTTGCCCATCTTCTTGAATGATTTAAATCATATCTTAAAAATAATTGGTTCTACAAGTAGTGCTGCTTCCTCTTTGTACCCATGTTGCACACTGAATTGTCTTTGAAATTAAAGCTGTAATTGTAGTCATATTAGAATTCTAAATTATGAAAAGTCACAGAAGATTACAATGCCACACCTATGTTGCCATCTGTGAAATTTGTTCATTTGCTCAAGGTTATATACTGAATGTATTCTGATGTCTTCAGAATCATCACTGTGTGTGGTTCAGTGAATCAGTTGGTTCAGGAGACCAGATTTGGTCCAGTACAGCTTTCAAAGTAATAGCTGAGGAAAACACATTGACAATTTCTGTGGCTTCTGATCGTGGATAACAATTTATTAATATATTTGTGTGTACTTTACAGTAAATAAGTTATCTCAGAAACTCAAGCTCTCTTCATTATTCATTATTGAAGCAACTTTACTGGAATTTGGTTCAAGTTAAAGAAATAAAGTTTGTACAAGCCTATTTGTCACAAGGTATGGTAAACACTCTTGCTGTTTCCCAGTACTTAACATTCCCCTGTATGTCTCAGTGTGATCCACATGTTGTATGGAAATTCTGCACCTCTAGGTGGTAGCAGTTTTTGTTAAAAGTATACAATCATCTGTGTAAAATAACTTCACAATTTTGTCCCTTGTGTCATTGGTAGGAATGGTTACTTTGCTCTATCTTTCTTTTCTTTCTTTCTTTTTTTCCTTTCTGTTTTAATTTTCCTCCCAGAAGGAAGAGCACAATGCCGAAATATGACCCGCCATATGTGAAAAAGCCCATGGTAAAGAAGTATGCTGGCAAAGGGGCTAACCATAATCCAGAGGAGGCTGCCATGGAAAATGTGAACAAGATTCTAACATTTGGCAGCATGCCTTCTTATAGGTAAGATACACACAAGATGAGGACAGGTATTGGCAACAAGCAACATATATCATTTGTGTTTTTTTCATACCTAACCGTTATTTAGTCTTTAACACCACAATAAAGGGAGCATGAATATGTGTGTAACATTTGGTTTTTCTTGTTTGTGTTGGGTGAGTACATGCTTTGAATTTTAATTCCATCTTCCTGTATATCCAAACTGACTTTTGTTGTACTGAAACTCTTTCTTTATTCTTTTGGACATGAGCCCATTATCTTTCAACAAAACGTTTTTGTAATATAATGTAAACTCAAAGAGAAATGATTGTTGAAAGAAGTGGGGGATGAAATGAGGATGTAGAAAATGTTATGTAGCATTGATTGTCAATATCCAGAGAAAGTACTTCCTATATAATGTAGATGGCGATTTTTAATATTATGTCATCTTCAAACAAATTCAGTTATTTTCTCTTACATGGTAATTTTTGTGATTAATGTTGCCAAATGGGGTACATTGATTTTTCGACTTTATTTTTGTCATATTTAAATTGCTCTGAAGAAATTAACAGAACAAAAACACTGTATTTACCCAAATGCAAGATGACTCTAAGATGACCCCCACTCCCCCCTTCCAAAAAGAAAAATCTGCTAAGAAAAAATATTTTACTATTAATTGCGTACACTTAATACACAGAGCATGTCAGATTCTATTTACCTTTACCAGTCGGTGTCACTGTCTCCATCTTCACAGCCAGTGCCTTCATCTTCCTCACACTCACTCCAAACATTCCCATCCTCTTCACTGCCATTCCACAATGTATCATTACCAGTCCCATCTATGGCATTAGATATACAGCACTTTTAAAAACCTTTCACAATCACTTCTGGTGAGATGCGCTGCTATGTCAGTATGATCCATATTGACTAAATACTATATTTATATTTCTTGGCTTGTAAACTTACTTGAACCCATAAAGAATCAAAATTGTATCCACAGATGTTTAAATATGTGTGTTCTGTTTTTAGTGGTGTGTCTGTAGTCCAGTAAGTCAAGAGTTCCTGGCTCTTTTTATGGCCTTTAATCTGTGGATTGGTCCATGTTTTATTTTTTATATTGCGGTTAATTTTTAATTTTTGAATTGCTATTTTCCTGTTATCACCCTTGAACTAGATTTGTTCTCAGGTGTATATGCTGACAAGTTATTGCTACTATGGTGTCAAATGACTGGGAATGGCTCATTCTAAGGGTCCACAAGGTTATGTGCTTCGTTGCCTAAAAACAGAAACATAGTTGGCTTCCGAAACGTAGTACTTGTACTTTAAAAAATTAGGTGATAGGCAAAGTCCTAAACAAGAAGAATATTTCAGAAAAGAAGAATGTTTCGTGCAGTGTTCTGTCTTTTGGTTTCCTTGATTCTCGAAGATGGGATCAACAGGTTTTCTTGAAACATCGGTAATGAATTATCACTCTATGTTGCGTAATAATATCTCAGAAGAGCGGAGATCTCAATGACGACTTGGCAAAGCAGGCCTTGCTGTGGCTCCATGTGGTCTGGTTCCAAGCAATGCAGTTTGGTGCTTCGGCGCTTCGTAAGTGAATTTAAGATGTCACATATTTGAGCAGCAAATTTAACTAAAAGACCTCGTCTTGCATTCAGGTAAATACGATAAAATCTACGACAGACTGTTCCAATATCAAGGTATTTGTAGTTAAACTGTTTTGAACTGAGTTTCATTCATTATTTAGTATATATTTCTTTTTTTAAACTTCTGAAAGTGATCAGGATTAGTGAATTTATATCCATGTTCATTTATTTGTATTTAAAATGCTAATAATTTTGCATCATAATCACAAGTACTCTTATCAGCTGTTTGTGAATTCCCTTGTTTAACGTGATTGTCGTGTTCTCCTTAAAATAGTATGAAAGGCAGCAAATGATTTAATTTATGCATTGAATTGGTACAAGACACATTCTGAGTTTATTTCTAGTTGGCTGGAATCACTGTTCTTATCATTATAAAAATGGCAGTTTAAATGCAGTAAGATGTTTAAGTGCTTTCTGATATGTAAAATTTTGTTTTCAGAATATTGAACTGACACATATTGCTTATAAAAAATATGTGCATTTCCACTCATGGGTTTTCTGATAAGTATTGCTAAGCAGAGTTGTTTATTCCCAAGAGCTTTATATTAATTTTCACTTTGTGTCCTTGTAATAGCTTTGTTAAAAATTTGGATAATATAGCCTATGTTGAGACATGGTTATCTAGTTAATGTATTTAATTTTATATCCAAATTTTTTTGGTGTTGGCTTTATGTGTTTGGATGAATGAAGAATATATGTGTATAATTTATTCTGATATAATTTAAAGAGCAAATTATTGTAGGAAGAATTTCATTTAAACAATCCTATGTATAGCCTTTATGCTTATTTTTAAAGAAAAGTTGATATTTCTGCAAGTGTCCAGTTATAGTCTTAGAAATTTTGAGACAGTTTTGGTATGTAGAAATAGCAGGGTGTCTTTTCAGAATGACACACATGGATTCTCAACAACCAGGTTATTTGTATTTGTTACTTCAGAGATTTCCAGGTTGTGACTCCTAACTTTATTAAAAAATTAAAACACATCTAAATATAACACTTTCATACATTTTCAGTGCTTCCTGTGACAGTCTAAACAATTAGTTGCATATTAAATGTGCTGAATACTAGTGTTATATTCTTGCAGTGATAAGCATTTCATTTCTTCTTCATGGCTTGATATACACCTCCTTTCCTTGTAACTTCTCTGTCTTTTCTTGAAACTGTGTCATGTTCTATTGACTTATGATTAACTGTCCTGTACTTCCAGTTGCGTTTTAATGACACTTTCATCACTCTAAACTGATGCATAAATTGGTTGAGTTGCATTCATCTCAATTTGGGTTAAAAGTCCAGTGATTTAGTAGCTGGCTTCACTTCTGTTATCAGATACAAGTATGAAACCTGTCCTGCTGGGTCCATTACTTTTAGTTAATATGTATTTCCATCTAGGGAGATGTCTTATTTCTTGCAGATGAAGTAAACAGAACAGACATTGTGCAGTGAAGCCAAAATGAGATAATGGAAAGAATCCAATTTATATGTCACTTTAATAAAGCACCTTCACCCCAAACCTGATTAGTGTTGTATTTCCAGCCTTGATATATCTGTGTTGATTAATGTAACTCATATCCTTCATTCTGATACATTTTGTTTCTTTGGGTAAAGTATATAGTGAAGGGGTAAGCATATTTCTTGGTAGACTATTTTAGAACCATAATGTTTCAGTACTATGTTGATTTAATTCTCATTTAAACGTTTTGTTTCTAATAATATTATGTTGAAACAGCCCTTTTTAAAATAAATTTGACATTTATTGAGAAAATTTAATTCTAATTTTTTGTGTTGGTCCTTCTTGACCAAATTTGTATAGAACACATTACTACAATATTTATATGAACAACTGATCGTATGAATCATCATACTTATCACTAGCATATCATATTACAAAGTTTCAGCTTGTTATCAGTTCTGTAGATTTACAGAGGTTCCATTTCTTGAAATAAAATCTCATATTGTGTGCAGTTAACATTTTCCATGATAACAAATTGTAAGATAGGTATTCCTGTACAGAAAGAAAGTTGCTTGCAACAAAAATGATCTTAGTTTTCTTCTAAAAAATTGTATGGTCTTAATAATTTTTAAGTGACATGATATATTATTGTGTAGTTTTATCCCTATGTTATTTACACTTTGTTTAAAAATATCAGTTTTATAAAACTTGGATTGATGATCCACTCTTTGCCACGTATTATAACCATGCCTCTCTGAGTTTTGTTTAAACCTATTTCACTTAATTGTATGGAATACACAATTTTCATTATATACATACATGGCGTTGGGAGTATATAATGGTAAAAAACTATTATGATTATATAAATTAGGTTGGTGCTCTCTTTAATATGTTTCTATCAAAATTACCAGAAATTCTATTTGTAATTGGTATATAAATTACCATTTACATTTACACAGTATCCTTTATAAATTCAAAATCTCTCAAATGACAGAAGGATATAAAACCACAAGTGCATTAGAATGGTGTCACAGTATGTAATCATACTGATTATGTCTGGTTCAAGCAGTGAAGCTGCAAGTATGACCTGGTATTTCATCAACTCTTCACATCCAGTTTTATACAGGCTACTGTAATGTGAGATGTGTTATGCACTGGGAATTACCTTTATGAGTTGAACTAATGTTGCTATAATGAATGTTTACAATTGTTCTAGCATAGTGCCCATTGGCATTCCTGCACCAAATTGGTGTGTTTGTCAGCTTCATACTGGATCACACTCTACTGTTGTTACTGTGATCCACTCTTACATTTTATAGCTACTGAGAGAGATACTTTCAAATTACAGTTTCACTGAATGTGCACACTGTGAACTTTAAATATTCTGGATGAACAGATACAATTACTGTGATACTAAAGTATGATATGTATGATACGCAGTGGACAAAGATGGACACTAAAATACCAACCGAGCAAATCTTTCACTGCCATATATTGCTGCCATCACCTGCTACTTTTTGTGATTGCTTCCTCTGTTTTTTGGCTCCCTGTGAAATCCCAGTCATGATGTTATGCATTACTTTCTTGTAGGCTGATGCCTGAGTTTAGGCTTTGGGCACCCTGTGCCTTATTTTGGAAATAGTAAAAAATTAACTTTTACCAAAAGTTGCTTCTCCAAGAGTATCTTATTTACCGATTTTAGGCACATTCAGAAAATTGTGAAAAGCAACTATTAGCTTCATTATGTCCGCCCATCCACTTGGAAAAATTCGACCCCCGCTGGATGGATTTTCATGAAATATGATATTTGAGGATTTTTCAAAAATCTGTCAAGAAAATTTAAGTGTAATTAAAATCAGACAAGAATAATGGGTACTTTGCGTGAAGATTTTTAATAGTGTGTCACTCATTTCTTCTTAGAATGAAAAATGTTTGAGAAAAAAGTTGTACAGAAGATGAAAACGCGCATTTTATGTTCGATAACTTCTTGCCAAAAATCATGCTGTTTATGATATAACATGGAAAAGTATTATACAGCCAGGCAGGCCATAGATGAAAATATAATATGGCACATCCACATTGCATGCTGGTTACCTAAAGCTAGAAACACACTTTCAGAATGTGTAATACTTATTGCTATTCTACTGCAACCGCAGTTACATGAACGTGCCTCAACTTTATGTAAAATGTACATTGCCTGTCTTGTTTCCTTATGCTTCATTTTGGAGGAGCAAGGTGGAACAGATAAATGGACACTTAGCTCTTACACATATATAACACAGTCTCTAGTTTCTTTTATGTACCAGAAATTCAGCTGTCTTAACTAATTAGTGCAGAAGTGATCAAATCAGAAATCAGACACATTCACTGTGTAAACAATGGTATTTACTACCCTTAGTCAACTGTCTCTGTACCCCTTTGTGGCATATCAGTGCTTCCATGAACTATGTTTCTTCATTGTTTCTGTTTCTGCTCACTGCTACTTATTTCTATATGTAAGAAGACATTTGGTACATAGAAAAATCCTAAGTTCTATGCACATATTTCAGTCGAGCTAATAATGTTTATGAACAGAAATAAGAAAGGAAGTTTTCCAGATTGCAGATGGCTATCATTCTTAATGCAAAAGTGGTCAGTGCAATAAATGTCTTATTGCATATGTTAATAATGTGCAACAGTAACAACCTCTTGTGTCGTTATTGTCGATGTCTTTGAATATTACAGGCAAACATTCTGTGTGACTATTTACAAAATTGTGTTTAACATTTTCAAAGAGTTAAGATATTCGCATGTGTTTCAGAATGAATGTATTCCATGCAATTTGGAGTCTCTATTATTGTTGCTGTTTGAGCTGACATACGTAGTATAGTTCCAGACTAAAATTTTAAATCTTATGCCAGATGTATATTCATGAACTTATACTATTTATCCTGCTGAGGGAGTCCACTCTATCAAAGAATGAGAAAAAAAAAATGAAAGCTGACAAAACTTGGGCTGACTAAGGAATTGTTATGTCTGTTTTTGTTAGTCGTGGAGATTCGCAGCGGGTGCTGTACCGCCCGGTGAACCATATGACGGCTGGCAGCATCACCACACGCTTCCAGTTAGTTCAATCACATAACTGTAGCAGTAAAATACAGTCCTTCTTTGATACAGTAACTTCTAACATTTCTTATTGTAGAGTGAGGTTGAAAGGTCACACTTACTCATGAGTGACATATGCTTCAACAGCTTTACAGCTTCTAAATTCCTGTCTTGGTTTCTGAACAAACATTTTTATACAATTAAAATACTTAAATATGCTTCAGAAGGTAGTGTGTTCAATAGATAATAGTAGTTATGTACATCTGAATGGTTTGGGACACCAGCTGCTAGTTTAATGATTCAAGAATTTGTAAATATCTAAGTTCTCAATGTTTGTACCTACAGAACTAATATCATAATATTAAATTGTATACATAGTTTGTATTACCCTATACGCTCATGATATTGTGTTTTATTCAACAAATTACAGGAACACTTCATGACTAGCAGATTCTTGATTGTAATTCGTTTTAATTAAGAGGGACAGTATTACAGAATTAAACTAGAGCCATATCTGGGGGGAGTGGGAGTGTGCTTCTACCAATAGGACTTTACATTTAGATCGCAGTCCTGTAGGACATAATGCTATGCAGTTCAACACATACATGTACATCTACCAAACTGCATGATATCATAACCCAAAGACCATGTTTTAAGTACCCCACACTGTCATAACCTGAAGCCTCACAGTATTTATTATTCTCTTGTCATAAGGCATACTGTTCTCTGACCTCTGGTCTTCAATCATTGGAAATGTATTACATCTTATATATATATATATAAAACGTTGGATTCATGTGTACATATGAAATGTATATTTTAAAAGACGAAAGGTTCCCAATGTTCATATTATTAATTTACTATCCATACCTTTCTGCCAAAAGCATTTTGTTCGAGGCAGTATGTTATAACTGTGGAAATGGTCTTGTGCAGTATTTGCTGTATTACAGAAACATAACACCACTGTTCAGCAGTAGGTTTTGACTTATGGTTATGATTTTGGTTTCAAAATAGTCACAAAACTGAGTAAATACCTTTGTGCCTCACTCTTTGGTAGTTTCTTCCCTTCAAGAAGCAGTGAAAGTAAAGTTTTCAAGTGCTGAATTGAAGTTCATTGATTAAACAAGTAATTGTGATATCCATAACAACTACTAAATTAAGTACAAACATTGCATAAGAATAAAATTTTTGGCAACTGTTTTAATGTTGAAATATAATATTCTTCTGCCATGTCAACCTTAATATTAGCTAAATAAAATTAACATGTATTGACATCTAAGGGTGTTTATCCAAAGCATTACTTTCACTAGTAAAACTTACATGGGAGTTATACTTGCTTGCTTGTTTGTTAGATGTGGTATCTTGGTAAACACTGAGAACCCACACAAACCTGTCTTGCTTCATTTTGCCTAGCTTTTGTACAGGCCCTGTTTGTACTCACCTTATCTACTGACAGTTCTGTTAAAATCTGATGAGGGAAGTCTTGTTTATATTCAGTCAATAAAGTACATAGCATTGTATTATGTTTACTTGCTTGGGAACTAATATCTATTCCTGTGCAGAAAATAACCTTTTTGTACAATGCAGTGGTTTAGTTCCATTAAATGTATTTTTGTTTGATAAAACAAGTTTATTTCTGTGGATCGTTGTGGTTTATAATTTTGTATCATTCAGTTTTTTTTAAATCATTTAGTGTAACTTTTCATACATTACCTTGGTACTGCAGAATTGGAATATGGCTGGTAACATGTACATTAGTATTACTTTTCACATTTTTGGATATATATTTCATCCAAATTATTGACATTTCTAATTGCAGATACTGCAGTGAATTGAAACAGCAAACTTTGCTCTCACAGACACAGGCCATAGAGATAGTAGTGACAGCATGAATATTTTTTTTTGTAACTATGCTTCATTACAGTTACTGCTTCTACATATTTCGTGAATTATAAACACAAAGTAACTCAAACTGTGTATGTGTGTATGTGTGTTTTGTGAATTTAAATTTTTTAACATGCTATGAATCCAAAACAGGTAATATGTTGGATATAGAACAAATCAAGTAAATTTTACACATATACAGCAGTTCTTAGCACAATACAATTAGCCCTTAGCTTAATTTGTAATTCTTTGTTTGCTTAAAAGTATTCATCAATGGAATGGAAAGAATGGGGCTGAAAATAAATTTTTAGAGCTGATTTAAACTGTTTAATACTACCAGGCAACTTCTGATACATGGTGGGAGATTGTTAAACACCTTGATGCCAGAAGAGTCAGTACTTTTTGATATAGTGATAAATTTGATGAAGGTTGGTGAAAGTTATGTTTTTGTTTAGTATTCATGTAACAGACATGGGAATTTAATTTTAATTTATTTTTGTTTTGAAACACGCATAAAATAAGTGATATTGTTCATTGTGATTGAAGAGGTAGAATTTTTAAATTCTTAAATAAATCTCTACATGACTCTATACTTTTGCATCCTATAATAATTCTAATTATATTATTTTTTATTTTAATAATCTTTGTACTATGTGAAGAGTTCCCTCACCATATTAATCCATAGTTAATAATGGAAAGAAAATGGGTATAGTAACCCGTCTTCAATGTGTCCTTTGACTCTTGGGCTTACCTGATCTCATTACATAGCAAGCTGCATTTAATTTGTGTGTAATTCATTCAGTATGAACTTTTCAAGACAGTGTACTGTTTACCTATAGTTCAAGAAATTTTTTATTATATGCCTTATAAATTAATTTGTTAGCATAACTCTATTATTTGTATTTGTGAAATGTATGAAATGGCTTTTACCAAAATTTGATGTGAGTCTGTTGGCTTTGAACTATTTATTTAAGGATTGAACTTTAACTTTTATATCATTTTTAAAATCTTTGATATTAAAATTGTGTGTGTGTATGTGTGTGTGAGAGAGAGTCTTACTTCCGTACAGGACACATTGTGTGTACTGCTGATTCCAGTATAAAATCCGGCAGACAGATACATTGTAAAATATACCTACATATTTATTGCTTACTAGACGTGTGTAACTTTCCATTACGTCATAAAATAACTCTTATGTGCTGCACTTTTTATTTGATAATTAAAAAACTTGAATCATCTATAATATAAAAAGTGGTTGTAAGCAAAGCGTGAATTTTGAATACAGTTTACATTACTATTTTATGTTTCAATATATGGCTTTGTGTCTTTGATAGCACAAGTGTCAACAAATAATCATCTCAAAATGTTGTGTAGCTTGCCAATATGAAATAATATGTCTAAGTAAACAAGACTGTCACATTTGAGATAGTAACATCATGTGTTCATAGCCATTTCAGTTTGGTGCAAATGGAATAATTTCATGTCATGCTACTTTTGGTTGGTTGGTTTGTTTCTGAAGGTCCAACTTCAAACAGTTCCTATTGTTTACCACCAGTTATTTGTGAATGAGTGTGTTGAGTAACATGTTGACTGAATTTAGTAACGGAAATGCATGAACAGATTTGTTTTAGACTTTTAGCATCTAATAATTGTACTGTTATTCCAGTTTTGTGGAATATGAGTTAAGAAAGTGTTTTTTTTTTTTTGTAGTTTTTGCTTCATTAATGTTACTTTTTTTTTTTTACAGCTTTTTCAAAATCACAGTGAAGTGTTTTTTTTTTTGATGACTCCTTTTCCGTTATTTTTTTTTTTAATTTTTTTGCCAACC
>Ga0123355_10001828_pt1 | contig 29770 bp, 16 predicted proteins | sample TergutEmb28metaG_3_FD_89872 | JGI IMG/M metagenome (GOLD analysis project Ga0123355, IMG submission 89872) | Embiratermes neotenicus P1 segment gut microbial communities from Petit-Saut dam, French Guiana - Emb289 P1 | ecosystem: Host-associated > Arthropoda: Insects > Digestive system > Gut ... | reverse complement strand
GAAAAGTAGGTTTCGACGGCAAATGCGCGCTGCTCATTCGACCACACCATCTTTACGACTGGAGATGGTTGTAACGGGAACTTCCCGAATACCTGAAACTTTCGAGGCCAACCCCACCCTTCTGCGGCCTCCTCTCCCTTCACAATGCCCTACTGAAAGTAGGAAGGTTATTTTGCCCCACCCTGTATATATTCTACTGATTATTCAGATTGCAGTTTTACGGGTTAGAGCTGCCGTGTAGTTATGTAAGTTCCCACCAACGTTTCAGAATGAAAAGATGCTTCGATCTAAAAAGTTGAAACGTTTCGTTCAAATAGACGACTAAGTTTAAAAAAAGGCCATAACCACCTCCACTAACACGCTTAGCACTGATCGTGTGAGTGATCCCATCCCTTTCGGCTCTACAGACAAGTCGCAAAACAATAAAGAAAGATCTGTACAGTATCTGGTTCCATATATTTCTGAGTGGCACTTCGCTTCCCAGAAGCTTCAACAACTATCGACAGTCTGGAAACACGAATTAAACGTCATTCAGTGTTCACCGACAGCAGTATGGAAGACCGAGGGTTTATTCTCGGAAGAGATTACAACTTTTTCATCGCCGATACCTCCAGACCGGTTCAAAGGGCCATCAGCATGATGCCCAGTGTTATTGGAAATCCTGTTCCGAAGTTCAAACAGTTGTAACATAGAGCTGACAACTCGCCTCCCCGACTATCGAGCACAAGAATACGTGAAACTGTGTCACCATTCCCCAACATGTCTTCTTAGATTTAAGGCTAATTATAACGTATATAATTGTGAGCTTTTCTGCATGTTTTATAGGCAGTAGATGCACGTACGCCGGTCAGAGTGGCCGCGCGGTCTAAGGCAAAGGTCTGCGGCCGCTCGAATGCTGAGTTGTGGGTTCGAATCCCACCGGGGGCATGGATGTTTGTCTGTTGTCAGTGTTGTGTGTTGTCAGGTAGAGGTCTCTGCGACGAGCTAATGACTCATTCAGAAGAGTGCTACCGACTTTGGTGCGTCGTTGTGTGATCTACAGACCTCGTGACTTAGGAGGCCCCGGCCCACTGGGGGCTAAAGCGCAAGGGGGGGGGGGGGGAGGGGGGGGGGGAGGGGAAGAGAGAGAGAGAGAGAGAGAAGAGAAATGCACGTACAGCAACATAATGGGATTTCAGTAACTAATATGCAAAATCTGTCTACCGATGTGTAAAACACCGTAAAGTTACGATATCAATAACAGCAATATGGGTGTGAAACTTATTCTGTCACTCTGGTGAACGAATGTGAATAAAGAGTGTCCCAGAACAAAATGCCGCTCAGGAGAAAAAATAACAAGAGCAGGGTCAAAATTACATAATTAGAGGCTTTATAATTTGTACTCTTTACCAAATGTTGTTGGTAGGCATGAGAAATGCATACACAAATTTAATCCAACAACGCGCAGGGAAAAGAACTATTCGGAGACAAATGTGCAGAAAAGAGAATTATACAGGGTTATTCATAAGTCCGCGAAACATTTTAAAAATTCGCAACAAATAAACTGCTCAACGGATCATGGTAGTTCTTACGCCGATAGAGAGAGAAAATCTCCCAGTTTTTTTTCCCCCCCCTCCATATTTCACAGATGCTCAATGTGTTCACCTTTGGTAATACGGCAGACATCTATGCCATAGTCCATCTCGTTCCACACGCGTGTCAGCATATCACGGTCGACCAGAGCCACAGCAGCGATGATACTTTTGCGAAAATCTGGAGATTAGTGGGGAGTGGAGGCATAAAGACAGTGTTCTTCACAAACCCTCAGAAGAAAAAGTCGCACGGGGTTAAATCCGGGGACCGGGGTGGCCACCGCATTAACGTGTCACCTTTTTTTCCTGTGCGTCCTATCCACCTTTGTGGCAAGTTTCGATTGAGATACCCTCGCACGTCTTTGTAGTGGGCCGTAGAGCCGTCTTGTTGAAAGACGTAATCATTACTGTCTTCATTCAACTGTGGCATCAGCCAGTTTTCTAACATGTTTCAAGGACTTATGAATAGACCTGTATTAAAAAGGACCTTAAGGGACGAATGTGGATTAAAATCAGTTTGGTGAGAACAGGGTTCAGGACCGAGTTATTGTGACCACGGTTATTCTGCCAGTTCTACAAATGACGCGAAATTTCTTTATCAGCTGAGAAGCTATCAGATTCGTAAGAACGGTCTTGTTCCATTACGTTCGTCGGTCATTTGCAGAAATGTCACTAAACTATGGTATATTATAGCAAGCCGATAAATAAATAACCGCTCTATAGCCACATATTAAAAGCAGATGTACCTCACAGACACGTCCTATCACTTCTGCTGCACAGTGCGTTTGTAGAGAGGCAAGACTGAAAATCTGACTGTAGTCTATCAAGTGTACATGAGGACTGTATTTAGAAACAAATTTCGTACTGTTCTGGTGTGCTACCTACAGTTCGTAACGCAAGACAGTAAACACCTTGATCAAGGATTATGACACTTGTCATCTTAACAATGACGTGAATTGGGTAAGCTGGAAAATTTATTAAACAAATACAAACTACGTATGTATTCCAAGGCAGAATCTTCTGTATGATACTAGTGAATACGTCCGGACTTTGTGCTACAAGAATAGTTCATTGTACAACACGGCACGGTTAACAAAATAAACATAACGCTAGAATTTCCCTAAGAACCAATATGTATGTGTGTGTATGTATATATATACACACACATTAATACAGATGTACTCACGGGATAAGCTATATATATATATATATATATATTGTTCGTACCGTATATTCAATAACCAAATATTATACGGCTGATTAAATCAAGAAGAATGAGATGGGCGGGGCATGCAGCACATATGAAGGACAGCAGACACGCATACTGGGTTTTGGTGTGAGTAACCTTAGGGAAAGAGACCACTTGGAAGACGTAGGCGTAAATGAAAAGACAATATTAAAACGGATCAATAAATCGGATGGGGGCATTGGTCGGGCTCAGGTAGGGAGAGGTCGCTCTTGTGAATGTGGTAACGAACCTTCGACTTCCATAAAATCATGTAAATTCCTTGACTAGCTGAATGCCTGTTAGCTTCTCCAGTAGCACTCCGTTGTATGAACATAGTTACACATTCAGTAACATCCTTTCGGGCTGACAGTCACTTTGGATGGTCCAGCTAAAGCAACGTATCACAGACGGACACCGTCTCCATCAATAAGTTTGTGACAAGACTCAGTAGTCAAGAGTCAGAGTCACGTCACGGCTGTCCTGTTCGGTGTGTCCAGCCTTTTTGTAGGCTCATGAAAATAATTCAGTGTTAGTTAATTTCGTGTCTTTTCGTCATCATCCCCCCCCCCTCTCCCGGCGAGTGAATGGCTCTGTCATGAACTACAGTCTCTGTATTACACAGATTGTACACATATACGTATAGCATACTAACCATACGAATGAAACAGTAAATAGCCATATACACTTCTGAATATACATGCACTACATACATGGCCTCTGTCAGTACAGGCTTCATACCGCGGTGCTGATAAGTCCTTAGCCTGACCAGGAAGGAAACAAGTTGCGTCTGTTAAAAGTGTGATGGGCAGAAGAATGGATTGATATGGCTAGAGTAGGGACAGGTGGTGGACTGTTGTGAATGTGGTAATGAACCTCCAAGTTCCATAAAATGTGGGGAATGTAGCTTGTTTTCGTCCTGGTCGGGCTAAGGACTTATCAGCACCCCTGAAACCTATAACAGACAATGTCTTGCCTTATTTAACTTTCGTTCCAACGTTACATCGCCAAGTTTAAAACTCGTATCTCTTCTGCGTCTAGTTTCGCCTTGACCAGTGTTTCGAACAATAACTCAACGTCCGGACTTCCCAGATTATATACGCGCAAAAGGACGAATTTCGTAGCTGGAAGCGAACCAGTGAAGTTACTAGGTGCAGTCCGAAGGACTAGTGCATCCAAGCACAAGGGCGCGCACGCATATACGTGCATATACCTTATAGACGTTAGAAGGCTGCAGTAATTTTAAACCGCCTGCAATGTTTCCTTCATGTTACGCGCCTAACAGCAAAGCCAAGAATGTTGCCGCAGTACCGTGGCAATGAAACGGGAATGTTCCGTTTGTCTGCAGGTTCCCTTGCTGAGACTACACCATGCGAAGACTAGGAGTCCACGTCCCACCTAAAACTTACCCTCGCGCACAATCAATCAATCAACCAATTAATCATCCTTCATAGCCCTATTTAGTAGATATGCGATTCTCCTTTATATAGTTAGGATCAAAAATTGAAAATTTCATACACAGAAGAAGCTAAGGGACAAAAGCCCATCTCAGACCCAAGTAAATAATACTCGTAAGTGGTCCATATCTTGGCACTACAAGATATACGTTACGCAAGCGGTAAAGTACCTGCTTCACATCCAGAATTCCCTTAATCCTTTAAACTCTGAGTTAAATTCCATCTGCCATTTGCTGGTATTATTAGCTCACCATATTCTCTACATGAGCAGGATAAGGGTTAAACGAAGGTGCACTAAGTGACAAAACTGCTACTTTCTTATCATGCATATTGAATAAATCTTACTCAATTTCGTAACTATTTGCATATTGTGCTGATCTTCTACATATAACGTTAATACACCTCATAATGAAGAACATGATATTGTAACTTCTTAATGGATACACGAAACTTACTGCATTATTAGGAACATGCAATTACCAATTAACAGTCTGTCATTAAATTTAGGTTCTAAAAATCAATGTAAGCGTAGGTTATCCACCGCTTGGCGCCGCGTGGTCACAAAGCTCATGAAACAGCAACCGCAAAGCGCTGCCTAGCAACAAGACGGCATTATGTGTGTATAAAACATTGTAACCTCCGAGGAATCGAAAAGCAGATTGGAGCCGAAAACATTTAAACGGTTCGTCAGACACGTACCGAACACGTTTAAATGTCGTTATAAACAAGTGGGTGTATCTGAGATTTGCGCTCTTCCGGGTTATTACGCAGCGAGTAGTGGTAACCGTTGCGTAATTACCCAGAAGAGTGCAATTCTCAGACAAATCGCGGTGGAAGCCTGAAATTACGCAGTTTGGAATGCCACTACATGTACTGTGTACAGATGCAAATGTATTAACTGCGTTCAGCCTGTCTATCACACCACCCTGCTGAATATTTTATTGTCACTGCCTAATAAGCAAATGCGAGTTCATTTACTTGAATACTGAGTTCGTGTGGTCCTGCCGGCAGTTGCTGCAAGGGAGTTGACTTCATAAACTATACAAATGGCAAACAGCAATGAATAGGGAACGTTCAACAGTTCACATCTGTGCGAATAATTGCATTTTCCAGACTGCTACCGGTGAACGAAGAACGTCACAATATACATACGACGATGCTTTCACCGTAAATTCTTCTTCGTATCTGCTATTTACGCTGATCAGATCGTAGGAAATTCAAAATCCTTTACATTTATCCAAAATATTAAAGGTGTCATCCAAATATTACAAAGCCCTATACGCAGCGAAAGCCGATTCCGGTGGCCGCGCGGTGTAAGGCGTAGGTCTGCGGCCGATCGCTTGCTGTGATTGCGGGTTCGAATCTTGCCGATGACAAGGATGTTTGTCTCTTTGAGTGTTGTGGGTTGTCAGGTAGAGGTCTCTGTGTCGGGCTGATCACTCGTCCAGAAGAGTCCTACTGACTGTGGTGCGTCGTTGAGTTTGGTTTTCCCCCACACAGTGTATTTATTGTTCCACAAAATTCGTATAATAAACAGCCATTACTTCCCCATACAGCACTGAGTTGACTTTCTAACGGAGTCACGCTGTGTTCTCTGTGAGGTACGAACTATATCTTATCGCTCATGATACAGCAACTTATCATAATCCATCGAAACACAATTTTACGCGAGGCAGAAAACACTTGACCGATTCTCAGTAGAACAACACTTAACCTTTTGGCGCCGGAATTTTTTTTTTAATTTTAGCACACTCTGTATATAAAATGTGAATAAAACAGGAACCAAATACGTTAGAATTATGAAACAGGCTGCATTTTGAAGAAAAAAAAACGGAGACTATATACCATGTTTAAAATATTCAGTACCTGTATTTGTTGAAGAAATATATAAAATGTAACGTTTAGAGGTTAGCGGTGCGGTACGACCACTATAGGGGTCGTTCGGCGTCAAAGGGTTAAGCATGATACGTTATAACGTCAAGCAATGGTATTCTTTAATTTTTTGGGAGAATATTTTGACAGAAGACGTGCTGGTAACCCAACGGTTTAGTACTGTGGGTACCTTAGTTTTGACGAATTGTGTGGGTTACGACAGATCGCCGTTTCATGAGCATTATATAATACAGATTAATTCCAGTCTTCGGAAAGTTAAGGTGGAAATTCTGACGCATGACTGGAAAAGCTGCATGGAAGGCCTACAGTGTTACGTAGGATTGGATGTCAATTCAGCATTTCCTCAGCAAATCGTGCATTCTGCCCACAGTGTCTACAGCAGTAACCGACTGTGTTCCCTGCGATGAGACACACTGAGTCATTACGTATAATTCGCATTCACTTTAGTCTTTAAAGGGTTCAGGGAGACCGTGCTTCCTCTTCCACTCTTGATAATTCAACCGCCACACTCTCTCATTAAAGATACAGTTCTAAAAATGTTTCACATGAAAACTTAAAACATTTTATGACATTCAGCAATTTTGCCTTCAACACGACGTTTCATTCAGAAAACCAAGAATGAAATAATTTTTTTATGTGGAAATCAGGAGCCATAACTCTTTACGACTGTTTTCGTATTACACACGTGAATGAAAACAAGCAGGGTCTCACGTTTTTTGCAGCAGTTCTTCGTTAGAAACGACACAGTCATAAAGGCCGGCATAAATTTCAAAATTTCAAGCAACTGTTTCAACTCGAAGTTCAATTAAGACAGTGAATAACTAAACCCGGCATGTATGTTCAAATTTAATAACGCTAGACGTTTCAGAATGACGTTCGCGATGAGCAACCAAGTCTTCCCTTTATGAAGACTGCTCCTCATCCACACAAGAAGGTTAAAGCTGAGTGAACTGGTGAGGTCCCTGCAGGCGCCATGTTCTGCTCACTGAAAAGCTAATAACTCACAGTACGCGGTGTGGATGTTCTTTCAGTCCTAACGGCATGATACGATTCCTGCAACAAAGCGAGTTTCATTCCCTCTAAATCTAAGGTAAATGGTCTTCCATGAAAATCTTAGTTATACAGCTGGTCAAGAAATTCGCGGCCATAATGCAGGATGAATGTGTTCGTTAAAGCATAAAATTGAGTCACATGAAGCAAGCCCAACCTCGTTTTATGTGGGTTGAAACTGACGTCAGCCCCCTAAGGAAAGCTCACAAATTACGGATATTATGTTGCAAGAATATTTACAAGTATGAGAAAAAGGCGACAGGAAGGAAATCCCCGTGTTTTATTAAGACCTAAGCCACTAAAATTGCAATACGGAGCGAGAATGTCAACCATCTGACACCGTAGTTCGGTCGTATAAGATGAAGAGCCGAAAATGGAACCACCTATGAAAAGAAGCCAGTAAAAGAATAAAAATAAAGTACAAGTAAATGTAACACTGCCTTTCTATGTGATAAACAGACCCTGAAGACGCTGATACTTCGCGCTGTATTTGTATTACGATTTGCTAACGTCCAGAAATCATACCACTGCATAAAAACAATAATAAAGACGTATAAAACGTATACATATACACGACAAAGCTCTAAGAAGAATTTAATGTGTGTTTCGTTTACAAATTTCAATTTTCAGTTGGTTTAGAAACGTCCCTTTAATTACTGCTTGTTAATAAGTTCCGTTTAACAACTTACCAGAAATATGAGAAAACAGCAGCGTCATTTGTCAACAAGAGGCCGAACCCCCGTCAGCTGGATAGCTGACTCATGACATTCTCAGATTCCGTACAATTTTAGGGGCCGTGTACTTTCATCCCGCGAAATGGGGAAGTGCAATGCCTTGGTGACAGGGCACCCACTGAATACGATTGTCCTTTTCTTTGTCAAATCAAACCATTAAGAGAGAAAGACGACTTTCGTAAACCTCTCTGTGTAATTCGGTTGAGCCCATACATTACGTACGCAGTCAGAGTTTCTATTAAAAACATTAGTTATATTCGAAGCGAACACTACAGTAGTGTATCACAGATAAAAACAGATCGTCCTGAAGGCTTACATAATACGTAAAGCCTTCGGTTACAGTTTATATGCAAAGCGGGTTCCTCTTGAGTTTGGCTGTGCTCCAGCCCAGAGTTAACCTGACCCACAACATGTACTTACACTACACATTTAACATACACACACACACTCATATATATACATATATATATATAAGGTAAAGTTTTCCCGTTAGAGGCCCGGTGTGGCCCAGAGGGTGGGTAGACGTATAGCTCTACTCTCCCATGACCGCGGCACTAGAAGGGGATGCGTGGTCAGCAGCACGCCCCGAACGCACTTTACCCCCGGTAAAGAGCCGGTACCCATTTAACAGGAGGCTGGGTGGGCCACAGGACCGGTCTGGACGGGCGGAAAATCTCGTCCCCACCGAGATTCGATCCCGGACCGTAGTCAATCGCTATACCGACTGAGCTACCCGGCCCATATATATTGTATATACATTGGAGGTAGTGCGAACCTCTATTTATAATTTTGTTTTACTTTAAACATAATCAGTGTAAAATTTGTAATTACTCATTACGTACATACGCTAGATTCTAGGCTTGGGTACCGAATATGTGAAAAAGAGTAATCTTTCATATTAGAAATGCAGCGAGACTATTTTGTGATCAGACTAGAGAACATGCAAAAGTTATTTCGGTCACTACTGATGTACTGGACACTAAAAGGTCTCCTTAAGGGAAAAGTTAATAAATCACGGTTAAGGACAAGTTAGGTTCTTAGCTAATAGTATCAAATTACAACACCGTGTGCAACAAATTTCGCCTATGTCAGAAAAATGTGTACTTAACCCGCCTGACCACATAAAACGGAAGAAATTCATTCTGACCAACAGATAAAATACTCACAAATGTTGAATTCGCAAGTGTAACCAACAGGAATGACTCTCACAAAGACCGAAATTGCTGTAGTAGTGGTGGGGACACTCGTTTCTTTTTTATACGTTTCGAGATTCCGCCAAAATTCATTTTGAACGTGTAACCTTATTGCAGAGTTTATGTTAATATTTAGATTCTAATAAGCCAATACTTTTAAAACAAAATGAAATAAAATAAAACAATCAGCATTCACCAGGAGCACTGACTGTGGACATATTTGATTACACGATAACAAACACTATTCAATTATTCTAATCGTGTTCGTGTTTTTGAGATGTGCTAATGGTCGGGTACAATACATACGTACTCTTACACACAAATACACACATACGCACACACACACACACACATACACACAAATACACACACACGTACACATATATACACACACACACAAATATACACATACACATAAACATACACACACAAATACACACATACACACATACACAAATATACACACACATACACACACACAAATACACACATACACACATACATACACACATACACACACATACACATACATATACTCACACACACAAATACACACACACAAATACACATATACACACACACACATGCATACACACACAAATACACACAAACACACATACATACACACATACATACACACATACACACACATACACATACATATACTCACACACACAAATACACACACACAAATACACACATACACACACATACACATACATATACTCACACACACAAATACACACACACAAATACACATATACACACACAAACACATACACACACATGCACACATATACACACACACACACAAATACACACACGCGCGCGCGCGCGCGAACCCTTGGATTTTACTCATTATGGCTCGAGTTTCCCTCTTATTCTCCGATTTTCATCCCATTAAACCTATATCAGAAACCCTACCGCCTGCGAAACAAAGTTTATGCATCCCGTCTCATGTCCCTGTCGGAATTCGTCGAATACAACTAGTATTTCACTCGTACGTTTGGAAGCATAGAACTATATTTCATACAAGATATACGTTTCAGTCAAACACAATAAATTTATTACATCAAATTATGCTAACGGCAACATGTTTTGTGTAATAAATTTGTTGTGTTTGAAACATACATCTTGTATGAATTAGATAAACACATCAAAATATAGAACTATAAACTAAAGCGTATGTGGACGAAAGACAGTCAGCGGTCCGTGACAAGCCAAAGGCTCTCCGCTAGCAAACGAATTACAGGCCTTTAGTGCAACACGAAGGTTCATTACAGCGGCCATGACAGCTGATCGCCGAACAAGTTAAATCGAATTTGTAATATTTGGTGACGACATATTTTAATCAATTAATGTGTGAGCTCTGTCCATTGTCTCGTATTAGAAATACTGGCAAAATTAGCAAAACATTTCGTTTCTGGAACACCAGCACTCCCTGCCCTCATGCTACAAACACGGTCAAGACATTCAGAGCAACTTCATGTATCGGGCCCAGACGAGCAGGATGAAACAAATTAAATGAGCAACAAATGCACTTTGGTTTAATGTATGTAATTTTATTGCATAGTAGTCATTAACATGTTTCGGCCATTCACGTGGCCTTCTTCAAGCTGGTGAGAACAAGAATACGAATATAACTTAAATGTGTCTAAACCATTCTGCAGTTCAAAAATCAAATAGTTTTTGGTTAAAATTCATGGTTGAATAATAAGACAAATAAGCAACGAGTGTGAAATATCATATGTTGTTTGGAGTATGTGGGGTGATATACACAGAAGATACATGTAGCGAATTAAGATCCAGATTGTTGAGCGATGACGTAGTCTACATAGTGAATTGCTCGGTCTTGTAATACATTTTGTGCATCCAATTAATGCACAGAATATGGAACATATCAAACAGATGAGTTATATTTGACCACCTGAAAGGAGGGTGTGTGTGGGGGGGGGGGGACGATCCTGCCACCACCGAAACACAGTGTTTTGCAGTTTTCTACTATTACTTAACACGCTCTAGTACCTAAACGTAGGTATGTGTGCAAAAGCATCTTAAGACGCATTTCGCTTATATGGTGAGATAGATGCTCATGTGTTTTATCGGCGGTTAGTATTTACTAATATTCACACGCACCGAGCTGCCATGACGCAAAACCACCTGACAGTGACGCATATAAATAACAGTGCCAACGTGCCACTCACAGAAAAGAAAATAGACTGTGGCAATGAAAATGTGAGGTTACGATCTTCAGCCCGCCTCTCTTCACCTTCCCTTGCCATCGAAAGACACTACCTTTCACCGCGTCTTTCGCTGACATAAACTTGCAATACGAATGTGGAAAATGGGAAAATATTTCACCTCATTCAAGGATAAACGAAAATAAACTTATAAAACAGTCATTACCATGCACAGTGGTTAAGGTGCTGTGCTACAAATCGGAAGGTCGCTGGTTCGATCCCAACTAGTGTCAGTGGATTTTTTATTGACATAAAATTCTTTCGCTCGCACTATGGCCCTGGGGTCGATTCAGCCTCTAACAGAAATGAGTACCAGGAGTATTTCCTGGGGGTAAAGGCGGCCGGTGCGTAAGGCTGACAACCAACCACCATCCTGAGCCGTCGTCACGAAATCTGTGAACCTTAACTTCTTGGAACCCTCTGGGCCCCTCCGGGCCTGTAACGGGACTTCTTTACCTTTTACCATGCAACTTTATTCACTAACGGAACTGGAAGATATTTAACTGACTTCAAGCATCGGAGTCATTCTAGGCAAGATAACGGTTTCTCAGCTAGTCAAGAAATGATCTATATTTTTCGAAACCCAAAGATTCAATACAATTGTCTTTTCGTTCCGCCACTGGTGCTTATCATAAGCCAATTTTAATATTATACTTACTTACTCCTATGTCTTCAAAGCGGTCTCTTTCCTTCGCGGTTTCCAAACAAAACGCTGAAAGCATTGGATTTCTGCGACATAACAGTCACATTCGCCTTACGCATCGTTCTTGATTTCATCCCCGAAACAATATTATATGACCAAGAACACGAACAATAAAGCTCCTTGCACAGTTTCCTGCAGTCCCAGGTTACTTCCTCCTTCTTAGTTCCATATATTTTCCTCTGCACCCCGTTCTAGAACCCCTTCAGCTTATGCTCTTCCCTTACTGTCAGACACCCTGTTTCACACAAGGAAGACCTGTAATTTGACGTACGTTATTATATGCAATCAGACAGCAAACGAGAAGACAAGGCTATCAATCAAATGGTTACAAGTATTCCCCACTGGCCCTTAATATATTCATGAATAAAATTTCCAAAGTGTTTGAATTTTGTCACATTTTCAAATGATTGATTAACTAACTTCACGTTGTGATTTTTCTTACATTCTTCCAATCCACGTGAACATACACTTACTTGTATCGTTGTCAACGCCTATTTCTAGAATACCCTCCTTGCTAACAACCAAAAAAAAATTGATGTTTTCTTAACAGCAGTCATGTTTGGTTCCCACGTGTAATTTAGAGACGACGATGAACAAAAAGGAATCTCTCCCCTCGGGAGGGTAAAACCCATTTGTCAAGTAAACAGCCAACCACTTTACCGGCTAATGTATACCTGCTCATATAATCAGGTTCAGTGCGCTGAATAGAAGTTAGAAACATATAAATCTTGTTGAAATTACACACACAGACAGAACCCCTCCCCCCCCCCTCCCACCTACACAAGCGTACGCATAGGTATACTAGTGACACAGGCCTTTCGTCACATTGATATTTATTAAAACAGAGAAGTAGGGCTCACCTAAATGTAAGGTTTCGTTTATTGTGACAAGCTTATGAACATGTCCTCACTGACCAATTTTACGTTATTACCCTGATGGCGAAGCATTGTGACGAGGTTGTAAATGAAATGCTTGAAAAGGGCGCAAAACAACGATGCACGTAAGATTCCTATATGCACTTAGAATCGATTACAGTCATCCGGAAACATGACCACAGTCGAAGAGATTGATAAAACTGGACAGATGAAAGAATTGTATTCCTAAATTATAATTCTGGTCACTTCAAATCAGGAAATAACCACATAAAATGGTTTCTTTATTACGAAGATTTGAATACAGAAGAGCAAAACAGGATTTGAAAACACGCATTGTATTCAAAGTACCCAGGGGCCTGCTAAATGACTAAACTGTTTCTTCACCTGCAGCTTGTACGTCATGGAGGAGAACAGTCGATGCGCAACCATTTCTTCGTCCTCAGTGCGAACTCACACAGAACCGGGGTGTGACTCAGTCACACTTAGGGTACTATACATAGGAAGATTCTCACCAGATATCCAAACATGATGAATCCAATTGAACGTTTTCTCATTACCCAATAATCACGACCATTTCAGTAACTGCTGCCGGAAATATGCGATAAAATTCGAAGTATAAAAGACGGACAGAAAAGAGGGATGAAACAAGAAAAGGACAATCGTAAAGCAAGCAATGGATTTGGGGTCAAGTGGAACCTGAAAATGGTTTTGTGGGGTTCAAACTTTTCGTGACAATCAGCTCTACTAAGAGAGCTGAGCAATCCAATTACATGGAGGATGAATACACGTACACGAGTAATAAAAGGGGAAACGTAAATGGCGTTCTCTCATTTCTAAGGAAAGGTGATATGGAAAGGAGAACCGTAAATTAGCAAAAGCATGTTAATGAGTATGCAGTTGTAATCCGAAATGAACAGCGACAAATACCTTCAGCAAATACGGAATATTATGAAAACAGAAAATTCCTTGCTTCTAAATACTTGAAATCTTGAATCATAAAGCTTCAAATACAGTAAGGCGATTTGTCTGAATTACTTCACCAGTAATTAACTGCTGTGTGACTGATAACAGCAAAGCAGGGAACTGTCTGGCACATCGACACAGCCGGAGAAAACAAAAGCCTGTTAAGAAAGCAAGGAGCTCCACAGAGATCTTTCTAGTTTAAACCTGGGACGACACGTATCTCTCATGAAACAGCAATATGTCGTAACTAACCGATACACAGTCTTACAGAAGGCAGAAAAAATCTGACCTACCCTCAATAAACCAACACTTAAGCATGTTTTGTTTTTACGAAAATATAAGGTCAAGAATTTTTTTTGGGCCACAACATTTTGACAAAAGGCGTGTTTGTATGGCCACAACATTTGACAGTCGGTGTACGTGTACGGCCACAACATTTTGACAGACGGTGTGCTTGTACGGGTTCAACATTTTGACGGAAGGCGTGCTTGTGGGGCCACCACATTTTGATAGAAGGCGTGTTTTTACGGCCACATCAATTTGACAGACGGTGTGTTTGTACGGTCACAACATTTTTTCAGACGGTGTGCTTGTACGGTCACAACATTTTGACAGACGGTGTGCTTGTACGGGCACAACATTTTAACGGAAGGCGTGCTTATACGGCTACCACATTTTGATAGAAGGCGTGTTTGTACGGCCACAACATTTTGACAGACGGTGTGCTTGTAGGCCACAACATTTTGACAGAAGGTGTGTTTGTACGGTCACAACATTTTGACAGACGGTGTGCTTGTACGGCCACAACATTTTGACAGACGGTGTGCTTGTACGGCCACAACATTTTGACAGACGGTGTGCTTGTACGGCCACAACATTTTGACGGAAGGCGTGCTTGTACGGCCACAACATTTTGATAGAAGGCGTGTTTTTACGGCCACAACAATTTGACAGACGGTGTGTTTGTACGGTCACAACATTTTGTCAGACGGTGTGCTTGTACGGTCACAACATTTTGACAGACGGTGTGCTTGTACGGGCACAACATTTTAACGGAAGGCGTGCTTATACGGCCACCACATTTTGATAGAAGGCGTGTTTGTACGGCCACAACATTTTGACAGAAGGTGTGTTTGTACGGCCACAACATTTTGACAGACGGCGTGCTTGTACGGGCACAACATTTTGATAGAAGGTGTGTTTGTATGGCCACAACATTTGACAGACGGTGTACTTGTACGGCCACAACGTTTTGACAGACGGTGTGCTTGTACGGGTTCAACATTTTGACGGAAGGCGTGCTTGTACGGCCACCACATTTTGATAGAAGGCGTGTTTGTACGGCCACAGCATTTTGACAGATGGTGTGCTTGTACGGGCACAACATTTTGACAGACGGTGTGCTTGTACGGCCACAACATTTTGACAGACGATGTGCTTGTACGGGCACAACATTTTGACAGACGGTGTGCTTGTACGGCCACAACATTTTGACAGACGATGTGCTTGTACGGCCACAACATTTTGACAGACGATGTGCTTGTACGGGCACAACATTTTGACAGACGGCGTGTTTGTAACAAAACTGTCTAATAATATGGGAATGTCAGTTTGAAGAATTGTGTGGGTTAAGACAGATAACACTTTCATGAGCAACATGTTACTTTTACTGCAGTCCTTCTTAGAAAACTCAGTACCAATTTCTGCTCTCTTATCTAATTAAAAACTAAAATAAAATACAAACCTAGAATTTTACTTCTAGTTTGACGTGAGAATGAAAGCTGGGTTTACTTCTATGGGAATGAATTTAACATACTATCTGTGTGCTACGAAATACATCTCTGGATACAGTGCAGATCTAATTTATTCTTCATAGGTTTAATGATCCACTACTGCAAACTACGTTAACGCAAATGCCTGTACAAACAGTTGACCCAAATATTACACTTGCCCAGACACAAGACAAATAAGTGTAAGAAATAAATCAAAATGAAAGTTAGTACCTTTGAATATGCACGCTCACGAGGATTCACAGCACTCCGAGAAAGACTGTGGCTTGTATTTATTTGACACGGAACAACTCAGAATGTTGTATTATCATTTCGCGGACGATCGACTCATATATTACGAGCCCTAACGAAAACGGCTACAATTTTAAGGAACTTCATCGTAATAATTATGTATACTTCATGTGGATCCTGAATTCTACAAATGTTTTTTCAAGCATTTATGGAACGTTTGGAAGTTTAATTAATTTCAAAACTTCTCTTAATTTCAAGGAAAAAAAAAATAGATGCTTTCATACGTAGCCCGCGTTCTTCAAGGATGTTACTTTTCTGGAATTTAATAATGGATGCCGAAATCTAACATTTACTGATATCTGAAAACAAATAACTACGTAGAACAAACTAACTCTGTGACAACTGGTACACAGGGTAACAAAAAGTTATTAAACAAAGTTATAGACGCAGATACCCGCGAGAGAATGAATACTGGCCACATATTGAAGTTCCATACAAACACAACGTGAAATGTAAACGCCATTAAATATTAGCCCCACTGCTACATATAATTTTATTCGTGGCTTTCCTTTTCACTTCTATATTCAACTAAAACGGTAATCCCAACTGCATGGTAATCGGAGCTACTGAAAGAGTCGGCAGATAACCCATAGATTAAAAAAAAAGAGTAACACGTTACTTAAAGACAAAATTTTAAAAGTACAGTCCGTACCGCAGGACACAGTTTTGTGATCTTAGTGCTCTCAATACTGCTACTTAGCCGACCGAAAATACTGATGAAGAACCCAATAATTTCATCAGAGTTTATAACAATTATTTAAGAGATATAAGTGATCAGTATGACATAAACACATTCATAAACTGGTACGCTTATAATGCAAGGTTATGAGGACGCTATGAAGGGCAATATTCATTACACATGTGTGGATAGTTCAAACGGCTAAAAGGGCGAAGAGCAAACTACTCCCTATGTCACCCTTTGAAGACGCATAGGAAATTACATGTTGAGTCTGTGGAAAGGGCGCCTTTGTAGATTTCTGCGAAAATGAAGTATTTCTCTGCTGACTTAACAAGCATATTAGCCTGTGGACCTCTTACAAGTAAGGTTAAAAGTTTATTTACTAACTGCAGCGGCGGCCTATTATCCTGCTGAAGTTATTACATAACACAAGACAAGCAGTAGACGCATCATGTAACATTGATGCGCGTTCGCGTAACTATTGTTGCTGCGAAAAACCGTAAGTGTTACATGTTCTGGGTCTTTGTCTGTAGCCTTAATTATCCAGCATGCAAAGCTCATGCGCCGTTATTATATTGCCACCAGTGTCCTGTCCGGCTGTACCATATTTTTCCACATTAGCTCATAAACGGCATGATTTTCGGAAAAAATAAGTTATTGAAAATGAAATGGGTATGTTAATTTTCGCTACAACTTTTGCCTGAAACATCCCATTCTAAGAAGAATTCGGCGACGTATCATAAATGTACGCAGATCTTCATTTAAAGTACCCGTTATTCTAGTCAGATTTTAATGAAACTTGAATTTTCTCCACTGCTTTTCTAAAAATACTCAACTATCAAATTTCATGAAAATCCGTCCAGTGACAGCCCAGTTGTTCCATGCGATCAGATGGATGGAAGGACACAAAGACATGAACAAGTTAACAGTCGCTTTTCGGCATTTAAGAAAAGCGCCCAACCACAGTTCTTCTGAGGATTTAAACATCACATGTCATCACTTCTATTCTACTTAGTATTTCAGATGCATTTTGCACATACAAGCTTACAGGGAACATAGGGTCAAACAGCACCGAAAATACCATCAAAGTGGGATGAGTTAACACCGATCTGACCTGTTCTTAAGTATCACAATAATAATAATAATAAAACTACGGCCATCAACAGTATTGGTCTTCATAAGGAGAAGCTGTAAACTCCCTTACAATGTTAATTTTTCTACATTAGACGCAAGGATATCTACACTTATGAAATTCGTTACACATGAAGGTGAATGTTTTTGTATCTGGTGACTGTATATAAAGGTGATTTGTTTGTAAATACTTTTCAGTATTTTTTTTTAAACCACGCTTCTAAGTCACTGTCAAAGCGTGAAAGGTACATGCAACCCTCAAATACGTGTGTACCAAATTTCTTAAATTTTCAACTTGTAAACTGCTTAGAAAATACGCATCCAAATGTCGTAAAATTAACAAAGCCAAACTGTGGCCTAAAAGTCCCCTCGCATAATTTTAGACTTTGGCCGCTTCGACGTTCCTTCGTCCCGATTCATAACAATCAAGATTAGCTCAGCAGTAAACACTAGTCTCACCCAGAATTTCCCTCAGTTCATGTGAAGACTATCGGTACAGTGCTTAAGACCTGCCACGGCGCTTCGTCTGTTACTGTAATTCACAATCATAGTAAGGTTTCATTCATTGTCATATGACCAACCCTCCCCCCCCAAACAAATTGCCAAAATTTACCGCTCGCATCGAAAACCTCCAAGCAGCAGTCCTTCTTGAGAAGGTGACAGTGGTGCAGATACTCAAAATATGATTTCCTTCTTACTACGAACAGAGCATACGGGCACTAAACTAGGTCCTGAACAAATTTAAACCAGTCCTCCTTCAGACGACTCGTTTCGTGCTGAACAAATTTATACCATATTTCGTCAAGAAAGCCCGTTTTTATTTCAGATCCATCTAAATATTACGCTACCGTCTACACTTGCATCCTAAGTGGTCCCTCCTCTTCAACTTTTCTGACTGAAATTTTGTACGCATTTCTTACATTTCTGATGCTATATATCAAGCCTCATAGTTTTTTGCTTTCGTCAACCTACAAGTCCTTGGTTAAACCAATAAATTATGAAGCTACTCATTACGTAATTTTCTCCTTCATCCTATTACTTTCTCTCGCGTAGGTTCAAACATTCTCTTCAACGTCCTGTTCGTAAACACACTCAGACGTATATTCCTAAATTAAAAGACACAATAGTTTCTGGTTTCAGTCAAACACAACAATATAGTAAACACTTTGTTATCCAACTAATGCACATTACATAATATGTAGATACAATTAAAATTATAAAATATTTAAAAGTACTCCAACATGTTTCGGATGACAGAGGATCCATCATCAGGGAGCCTTGTACAGTGTTTGGCTAAAAATTACAAGAATGATTCTATCGTGTCCGTTGACATGGACAAGCTCGGTGTTATGGAAGCATATTCTGACCCGTTGTGCGTGTGTGTAGTAAACACACGCACAACGTGTGTGTACACAAGTGTTTAACTATCATTGATGCAAGGTGCAAACATGAAGACAACAATATATTATTTTACCTTGATATGCAGTGCATGTACCTTATTCCAAGTTTTGTAAAGATAGCCTGATGATGGTCAAATGACCGAAACATGTCATCAAGATAAAATAAAGTAATATATTGTTGTGTTTGACTGAAACCATAAACTACTTTGTTGTCTTTTAATTTAAAAAAAACACAATTGGATGTCCTCTACAAAAATAAGTATGTCCTTAAGTTTACCGCTTACATACAGCAGCAGCAGATAACACAATTTTATGGTTCTATATTTTAATATTTATGTCTTTAAACAGAAGACGGGGAGATACCTTATGTTATTTTGAACTTCTCTATCGCACATTACCTACTCTTCATTTCAATGTCATATTGTTATATCTTCACACGACACCCCATCATTAACTACCATTTACTGTCTAAACTCAGCAGACACACGACATTCAATCGTTAATAACAGCTAATATATAACACGGGTATCATGACATCGTATATGGGGGTTAGTCTGTAAATCGTCCAGACACGACTGGCGCCACTTTCCTGTTGCCCTACAAACTCCGTAAACATGTTTCGTTAGAAGGTTTCAATCCTTTAACGTTGACACTTCATCCTGTAACAGACCTGGCTTTAGTGTCAGAATTACGCAGTCTGACAAATTGAGATGCAATTCCCAAGTAACTGCCAATTTACACATCGACTGCTCACTAGTTCGTTCGTTCCAATGGCAGGTTCCGTTTAATCGCGCTATACGGCACCTTCACACTAGGATATCAAGTAAGGGCCAAAGACGCAAACTTATTTTCATTCCAATGCCTAAATACCATCGTGTCTGCGTGTCTTTTTACTACCGTCTTCGTAAGTTAGGCGCTGGTCATGTCATTACACTTCAAGACAAATGTCACAGTAGTGGTACCACTGCTTTCAATTTCTGATCTCAGCGATTAGAATAATTAGCTTTATTTGTGAGATCATCGATTGAAATAATTCTTGCATTATTTTTAGTCCTTCAAGATTGTGCACACGTTCCAATCACGTGTATCAAGAACAAAAACCAAAGATAGTTAATTGATATATAATTCAATCAACACAACAATAATATTAAAGTATCAACTATGTTTATAGCGCCATGCGGTTGCGCAATACATAGTAGCTAAGTCGGCATACAGAATACATCGTAAGCCTAAAACTTTTAGCCATATATCAATTAGATACATCGAAATAGTTAATATAGTACCACAACAGTTTAGGCTTTGCAACTTTGGACTGTATTATATACAGATAACACTTTATATGACAACCCTGTAAGCCTTTTGTGATCCCAAAATGTGCACAGTTACCTTGTACACATATGTGGTTCTAAACATAGCCTGATGATGACTCCTCCGAGTCGAAACATGTCGCTATAAACATAGTTGATATTTTAATATTATTGTTGTGTTGACTGAATTATATATCAATTATATATCTAAGAATAAAACACAACGGGATGACTACATTCAAAAACCAAAGAGCCAGTCAATTTTTTGTTGTGTCTAACAATGTGAAACTTGGCATTATGATAAGTGTACGAGACACTTAACAACAGTGAAAGGCTGCACTGGACTAGATCATACGAAAATCAAAGTTACTACAAAACAGAAGGAAATACAGACAGAAAAAAAGACGAACACAAAACTGGGCAATCCACTTAGATAGAATGGTTGATGAAACGACGCCGAAATACATTCTTCAGTAAAAACCTAAAGGATGCTGAGAACAAGGAGGACCCTCGATAACGAGCCAGTACATCAAAGTAAGCCTGACTGCCTTTACTACGAAATTCAGAAAAGGAAAAGTATGTGTAATGTACGAAATTCACCTAATGCCTACGAAACAAATGGATGAATTTTCCTGCCGCCATCCTCAATGGGCCAACAACTGCTGTCGATTCAACTTCTACCTGTCCTCATCTGACAGCTCCTACCACAGGAATGGACGCCGTCAATTAATTACGGAAGGTGGAGTTGGGTGAGAGGTGGAGATGCAGAGCTTAGTTCAAAGTAATGAGGGCAAGACCTGCCTCAAGGGGTACGCTCTGCGTAGAATCGATAATTCTTTGCGACAGTGTTACAACACTTCAGTTTCTCGTTTAGATGGCTATGATACTGCCAAATGTTTGTATGCTTGCTGTAGGTGATGTAACAAAGGTGAACCCCCTTAGACTTGACCTATGGTAACAGAATGAAGAGAACTGTGTGTGCTTATGTCTACCGTCATGTTGGTCTTTCGCTTCCCTGGAATGACATTTCTGACAAGTGCGTCTCAGACTTTTATGATAGGTCAGTCAAAGAACGACGTTCTTTCGACGTTGGTTCAAAATCTTTCCTTAAAGTACTGCGTAATTTTTAGTGGTTAAGATTAATTAAAATTTCTCCGTGAACAAGATGGCCTCAGCGAAAGAAACTGGTAATTTCACATATGGCTTCGAGTAAAAAGGTCAGTAATTCATCCTATTCTAAATTAGGGTTCACCAAAAGTGTCGAAACCGAAGTTTTGGACTCGTACGAGCGTAAGGACGAAATGGTATTGGTTTGCTGAACGAACAACTTAACTGTCACATTTATGAACATACACAAAGTCTGGCATGCCACGCGGTAGTTTCTGATTTAGGGTGCAGACACAGCTGAACTGGTGAACATGTGCGCTTCCAGTTTCAGAATATATTGCTACATGCACTGCCCGGGATATGAACCCGACATTGTCACAATATGTCGAGGCTCAACAAAATCAACTGTCTGTTCGACAGTGACGAGTGACAAAATGAAGGCCAACAATAGTGAATATCTTTGAATTTATTATTTAATATTCTCTCGCGCGCTTTAACGATTTGTCTACAGACTGCTGACAGGAAGATTAACGAGAAAATTATACACTGCGAGATTCGAGGTTTTTACAGAAATACTGCAGAGGACTCAAGTCTTTTGAAACGTTAAGCCGCGTCGACTGGTAAAGAGTTACCGACATTTCGAAGCATGGGAGTGCCTTTGAAACGTCGGTAGGTATCTACCAGTCTAAACCGTCTAAGTCTAACATCCCAGAAGACTTCAATATTCACATTACATATTCTGTATATATCAAACAATAATGGGACCGTACATTATACCTTGTAAGTTAAGCGACACTAAGCAGGCTAGTGTGTGTGTAATTCCTGCAATGAAGTCGGTAGGCGCAGTTTTTCTTGTGGCGAAACGTCTGGCGTTTGTTTGGCCGGTGAATTGAACTAAGATCTATTGAAGACTGGATATCCACTATACCAAGACGATCTGTGTTAACGCGCAACAGCTGTACTCCGTGACATCTTGTGGTTTACTAGACGTTTATAAAAAAAACTTGTGATCTAGCAGCAGCAGCAATAACAGGCAATTAATTACATTTTGCAGTGAGCAAGATAACTCTATTTCTAAGCGACCGCGGGCTTACCAGCCTGCCGAGAAAATTTTTCAGTTCAAAAATCGTTAAGTAGCTATCAATTATTGGTGTCATTGCTAGTCTCAAATAGCTCAAACATGCCTTTTAATTTTTAAATTTATTTTCTCATATCCAAATTACTGGTATTGACAGTGTTGCTTGACTTGGTCATTTACCCACAAAGAAAAACGAATTTTTCCACTGGGAAATAAATGGATGGACGGCCATATGAGTGGGTGGTTGAATTGGTAATTAGGGGGGTCGAGGCTTCTTGGGTGCCAGGAAGTGTCGTGTGTGTTGGTGGGTGAATGGAAGTGTGTTAGGGCGTAAATGTATGTTGATGTGTGGAAGGATGGATCGATGGACGGATGGATGACAGATGTGTGCTAGTCCAAGGTTGGCTTGCTGGCTGGCTGCATGGATAAATGGAAGGATGGATGATTTTGTTTCCATATTCCCACACAGCGACTACGTTTTGCATTTTTCCACAATTCACAGTTTGGAAGTTATACAATTTGTATGCTTTATTCACATAAAGCAGATGAAATAATTGCGCAGTGCTGAAGGTCTGCCTTCTCGCTCCTCCGACGAGGCCAATGTCATGTTCAAAACAGCAAAGAATGCATTCGGAGAATACATGCACTCCAAAAGAATATCATACAGGCTTCCTTTATGCTCCGACTTCCTTCAAGTGTCTCTCGCGATAATTTATGTTCTGTAACCGCATCGCCTAGTCTGTCCGCCCGCTTTTGTAGGCCTAATAACACAGACGTGGGAAAAAAGGGTTTAATGAAATTTAATACTGTCCATACCAGTTCCTGAAAGTAATATAATTCTGTTCTGCCTTCGTATTTTTCCTGCATACAGACGTCACATGACGTATAGAAATCTTCAGAGCAAACAAAAAAGGGGTGTTTCTATTTAAACAAAAATTCATAAGCACTGAACAGAAAATTTTGTATTTAATACGAGATTCGTAAAGTATTACAACAATTTCTAATGACGTCTGTCTTCTGGGATGTGATGCGGTGTAATCTGGTAGAGAACTACCAAACATTTCGGTGGAACCGGCTTTATCCATTTTTCAACCCTTAAGATGGTGGCAGCATATTTTTTTCAAACCGTTGCTACCTCTCCAGCACTCTACATGACGTCATATCCCACCGAGCAGAACTTTCACATTCAACGCAGCGAAAACCCCTTCAAATCTCGAAAAAATATGTGATGTTTGTCCAACATACCTTACCTTAAAGCGAGGAGAGGGAGGACCAATTTCAATGCATCCGCTCCTTGAGTTTCTATCCAATTCATTCACTTCCATATCCGGCCACACAACCTCCAGCCAACATTGTAGATATAGGCTACCAGACGTCATAAACAGACACCGTATGTACATAGGCTAGGACATACTGTCATGTTCGAATCGCAGCCAATGATAGATCAGCAAGTGGGAATAAAAATCATGGTGCTGACACAGGCCAGCTGCCAATGAAGAGAAAGGAGGAATGCATCCTCCGGCAAAGTCCAGGAATTTAAGGACAATCTAGTGCTTCTACAAATATAGCGGCTAATTAGGTCTCCCATGAGACAACTTATCAACAACCTAACTAAATTATCAGTATACCACCTACGCCCACGTGGTTTTGTGATGATTTAGGCAAAGGTGCGTGTACAGGGATAATACACAAGCTCCGTAGTACATTACAGATACTCCCCAGTTAGGGCAATAGTTACTTTCCGGAAGATCAGACGCCATTGGGAATTGAGTTCACATATAGACAACTGCATGCGTATATGTAAGTCCTCACGAAATCCAGAATCCTGGTACGTAAGTAACTGGCAGATACACGAGGATCTGGGCGTTCCGCTGCTTGCCGACCACATCAGAGCCCTGACTCAAAGTTAGCTGATGTGGGGAAACCCTAGTACGGCAACTCGGCAGATACTTAAGCTGACCGAGGGCTGACCCCGTCGCCTGATGCGAAAGCCAAGGGCGGCAGGGGACAGCAGGCCAATCGAGGCCATCGGCCGCGATGGCCAAGTCGACTAAACGAATCGCGTTCGGTGCTGATCAGCCGAGCGCCCTTCGGCTACTCTGACTGAGGTTTTCCGTGATTTTCCTCAGGGTATTCGATACAAAGTCGGGGCACGGCCCGCACTCCCCACCCCCCAGGCGTGGCGGCTTCACCTAAGCGCCTGACAAACGTCGCATACCTCCAATATGCGACAGAGCGAGTCTGGGCTCGGAACCCAGACAGCCAAACAACCAAAGTTTATCCCTCCCGTACTCAGTCCAGGGTAACCTAGGCCCTAGTCTTTGGCATGATCAGTCAAGGCCCTCAGCCTCACTTCAAAATCGTTAGCGTAAGCATAATCCTCTGTTAGAGTTTAGGTGTCTGTTACTGAGCCTAGCAATGCGGTCAAACGCAGGAATGGCTAACAGACTGGGGGACGTCGCCCCCAGTTAACACTTTGGCTTGGCTTGGAAATCCAGAATCCAACACACTGGAACCTGATGGGCAGCAGCACGACCGCCCCGCCGCCTGTGTTATCGCCCAGAAGTGTCCTTTCACCACCTTCGTCTCACACTGCTATCATTCCAACAAAGAAAAATACTATGTGTATTTCAAATAGCCGGGAAGTGCCTGTACTAATACTGCGATATTTCTGTTCTGTCGTTAAAATTATACAGGGAGGTTGGGAAGTACGTAGGCATCGAGAAATGGTCATAACTTCTATATTTCCAAAGCAAAGATTAAAAAAAAAATTACATGTTCCTTTTTAAATGGGAATATTGGTGCGTAACTTATAGAATTCAACGTAGGCACCGGCAGCATCCACCAGATTCCTCAAACGACCGGGGATGGAATCCACAGTCTTCTGCAGGAAGTCATGTGGGACGTTGGTGATAACTTTCCGAATCCGGTCCTCCAGTTGTTCCAATGTGTGAGATTTTGCCGGTACTCCTCCTCCTTAGCCCAGCCCCACGCCACCATCTCTGCACAGCAACCACTGAATTCCACACCTCAAAGCGTGCAGCAATTTGCGCTCGTTCCTTAACAATCAAGCGGCCAGCCATCTTTGTTGTTATTGCGCGTGCTGCCTCTCTCGGCCACTGCCCACACCATCGACGCGCGAATTATAAAATCCTATTTCGTGACGTATTTATTGACATTATTTTCATCATGATTGCTTTAATATTACAAAATTTATAGCGATTATTTAATTCCTACTTACTTCCCAACCACCCTGTATTTTCCATCGACAGACTTTCTGTCTGCGGCACAGAATAATCTGTGTGTAGTTTACAGTATTGCTTAATTTTACAAGGGAAATAGAGACACTAAAAAATCAAGATCCAATCTGACGCCTTTGTGGAGTAAATCACGTTTTCATATAAACATGTGCTGTTAAGGAGGTTGATCTACAAGTAAACGCAGGGAAAACAACACGAAGTAAGATGATAGTTTCATATCTCGCCACAAATGCGCAGGATAAATCACAAGACGAATACAAACGCGGCTAACAAATTTTCCGAAAATGTTACACGAAGTCCAGCACGAAAAATATCATAATTAGAGGCACCATAATTTGTACGCTACAAATACTATTAAATTAATAAATTAAGGACGATGGGAGAAAATGTCTATTTAACATACGAATGAGAATAGAGTAAGAAAATGTCCGTTACGATTAGATAAGCAGAACGTCTCATATATATGGTGGAACTGCTCAGAATCTAGAACATGTTGAAGGGAATGTTTAGATGAAAGTGGTTGAACATGAAGGAGGGGGTAGCTTATTAGAAAATGTTGAGATGTACAATCAAAGCTCTGGTTATAGATCTAGGTACATATTTGGACAAAACTAAGTGGTTCAGTCAATAAAATATCTGTAACTAATACGTCTATTTAATGGTAAGGGGGATACTACCGTGAAAACGTGTGGTTTAGTCCCAAGCTAAGAGAGACATGCCAAACTCATTAAAATTAAACTTACACAAATAAGGTTTACATTGGATTCAGCTGTCTGGGAATGGTCCAGCGGCGAGCTCTTCTGCACTTGGGTTCTATAAAAGGCGTAGAATTTCTTAACCAGCCAAGCGACCAACAGTCTCTCAAGGACTCCGTCCAACAGGGGATTGATACATAGCACGTTTAATCGAGTGGACAATTTCTGTGACAATCAAATTGCTGTTAACCGCGTGAATCCGACAGAATCAGCTTTAAAGTCCTTCCTAACCGGACGTAAACTGTACAATGATAATGGATGCACGCGGCGAAACAAACACGTAACCGGTTGGAAACCGTTAATCAAACTGAACGTGCCCTCTAAGCACATACATTTTAATGGGTTTTACTCTCGACTGTCAGAACGCTTGGAATTACTTCACAGACCTCATTCAGATAAACGTTTTTGCTACGATGATAAACAAATGAAAACTAGAGAACAATCGTAGTGTTCAAAACGATATTTGTCTCATTCCGCACATCCCCGTACAAGAATAATTATGAATTGGTCTGCCAAACCTGAAGCAGAAATTTTATTTATAACATTCAGCAGTTGAAACAAAGCTAATAATCAGCTGTCGTCTTCCCGGTTACGGCAGAGACACAACTTTCCGCGCAAACGAGAGTATTCGGGTAAGTCCCCAGCCGAAGGAACGCGAATTTTTACTCCAACCAAATTGAAACTCAAGGACATTCCGGTGTCCGTACGGTCTAAGACGTAGATCTGCAGCAGCTTGATTGCTGGGAACGGGGATTCGAATCCCGCTGAGTGTAAGCATGTTAGTTGTGCGTTGGGTAGGCAGATGCCTCTGAGACAAGTTGATCACTCGTTGAAAGGAGTCCCACCGTGTGTCAGTAGGCGCGCGCGCGCGCGCGTGTGTGTGCGCGCGCGCGCGTGTCTGTGTGTGATCTAGAAACCTCAAAAATAAGACGGCCTAGGCCCTATTTGGGCTATAGCGCATAACATAACCACGCGCAACAGTTAGAAATTCCTCACAATACATTAACGGCATTTCGGATAAAAGAAACAATCAAATTCACCATGCCTCGTGTTTCAATATCAATGGCAGCGTTCCTCGTAATTCTAAAATAGCATTTCTGTCATAACAAACGCTTCAGTGATCTGTGATATTGGAAATGCCACGCTGCTGGCAGTGACAAAACAAGTGCAGTTATCCCACGTACTCAAAGAGTTTCCCGCGATAAACAGTATCCTTTACAACGCGACCATACAGCTGCAGTGTGTACGCGGTCGGTCTCAGTACGGACATCTACAGCAACACTGTGTACGAGGTCTGACAGGCAGTCCAAGTTACTGCGTCCAGTTAGTGAGGGCATGGTGGTTCAACTGAGAAACGGTTCGGTAGTTTTTGTTACACTGTAGTCTGGATTCAGTTTGTTTTGTGGTTGCTGTAAGTGTCGTATTGAGTTTGGGTCTCGAGTACGACCCAAGAACAAAATACCAAAGTCTTTAACAGAAAAGCCCAGATTCTTGGAGACCGTAAGCAACAAAACAAAAAACAAAAATTAGACGCAAAAACCATTATGATCTGCTTTCTTGGCGTCAAAAAGAATTATACACCATTAAAGGTTTACTGTAAAACAGTAAATGAAATATTGCTTCGAATTTCGGAGCGTTTACGGTATGGAATTCGTAAAAAATTAACAAATCTCTGGACACACAAGTAAGTTCACATTATCAACAATGCGCCTCCTAACAAATAAATGTTTGCAATGTGACTCTCACAACAACTAAAAATATAAAGTGACAATGTTGGAACGTACGGTCCACACTTGGCCAAGTACGCCGAAAATAGCAACTTTCTGCGAAAGGGCCTTTTTTTTTTTAATCATTTTAGAACTCCCAGAGCAATGTGACGACTCTATTAAACGGAATTTCAGCAAACAATTCCCTTCAGTGTTTCGAAGGGCGTTGAAAAGCGTGTATAAACCAGGAGACGAGTCCCAAGAACGTAATATACAATCGATAACGGATAGTAACAAAACATTTCTTTACTGACAAGCCCTAATACTCAATTATATGCAGACCTCACAACCCACGTTCCTTGTCTGCCCGTCATAAGCGGCCGCGGCAGGTCATACACGTTAACAGTATATACTGAGGACGATTTAACAGAGACGCAACCACTTCTCTCAAGGATCAGTCCGTAAGTATGGGTGAGTGGTAACTTAGATGGCTGAGGGACATCAGCAGCGGGCCTATATGTACGGACATATATCTAGGTATACATATATTTTCCCTTTCCGAATGGTCATGATTGTTTAACGAGACAAACTATCCATCAGCCTACATATAAAAACCTAAGACTTGCCATTTTGTAGTTACGTACCTGTCACAATTGTTAGTAGTCAGGAACGGGACCACAAGGCAACAGCAACAAACGGATGTGAGATATGCCTGTGCTTGAGATCGGTATCACGGTCTCTCGACATGGCGCGCAAACGTAGCAAAACTGTGATTACGAGTGACTCACCAGGACTAGCAACTTACACTGGTCCTTAATCGGCGAGCGGTTCCACGAACCCTTCAGTAAGATGTGGACCAAAACCAATAATTCACTTCAATTCGACTCAGTTCAATTTATCAACGTGCAGGCTTAACAGCACGTGGCCAATTATGACGTAGAAACCAACACGATTCACAAACATACAGGTACGACACAATACACAAACACAACATAGATAAAAACAAAAGAAAAACAAAGTTCAGTGTAAGTACCGACTAAACACACTACTAAAATATTTATGGGGCACGCGACAGTTGGTTGAGGCACTGCGCTACAAACCGGGAGGTCGCGTGTTCGATACCCGATGGCGTCATTGGAATTTTTTATTGACATAATCCTTCCGGCCGCACTATGGTCGTGGGGTTGACTTAGCCTCTGACAGAAATGAGTATCAAGAATAATTACTTGTTAGGGGGGGGGGGGGGGAAAAGGGGGCCCGATGAGATGGTTTGACACCCTTTCACCCCCCTTTTGCGGGGTTTCTAAAACTTCGGGGACCCAAACTCCCTTTATCCCTTGGGGCCTTCCGCCGCCTGTAAGG
>Ga0123355_10001827_pt1 | contig 29774 bp, 33 predicted proteins | sample TergutEmb28metaG_3_FD_89872 | JGI IMG/M metagenome (GOLD analysis project Ga0123355, IMG submission 89872) | Embiratermes neotenicus P1 segment gut microbial communities from Petit-Saut dam, French Guiana - Emb289 P1 | ecosystem: Host-associated > Arthropoda: Insects > Digestive system > Gut ... | reverse complement strand
TCCATCAACGAAAAGCAAAAGGTGGAAACAGGCTTAGAAGACCGCGATATAATAGCAATGTCACGCCAAAACGACGAAGCCTTAATGCAAATTTTCTTCGTGCGTGGCGGCAAACTATCGGGGCGCGAGCATTACATGGTGGCTTGCGCCACAGGCGACACCGACACCATGCACTCTGAGCCACATGCACATCTCGAAGCCAGCAACACACGAGAAGACGACCCAGAAATTCTAGCGGCATTCATAAAACAATTTTACAGCGAAGCCGCATTTATCCCCAAAGAACTGGTGGTTGTAAGTCCTCCAGCGGATAAAGAATCAATCTCTATTTGGTTAAGCGGGTTGACGGGACGGCAAGTTTCCATTATAGTGCCACAAAAGGGCGAAAAGCATAAAATGGTAAAACTCGCCCAAACCAACGCCGAATTAACAATGTCCCAATTCGGAACGCATATAAAAAAAGAAGGCGAAAAAAACGCCGCCGCCCTAAACGAATTAGCCGCCGCATTAAACCTACCAGAAACAACCCTAACCCGCATAGAAGCCTACGACATTTCAAATATTCAAGGGTACGAATCAGTAGGCTCAATGATAGTGTTTGAGAATGGCAAATCCAAAAACAGCGACTACAGAAAATTTCGCCTACGCACAGTATTCGGCCCAGACGACTACGCAGGAATGGAAGAAGTGCTAACGCGAAGGTTCAAACGATACAACGAAAACAGCGAAGCCTTCTCCAAACTCCCCGATATAATCTTCGTGGACGGCGGCAAAGGTCAAATAAGCGCGGTAGAAAAAGCTCTTCAACAACAAGGAATTTCAATTCCAGTATGCGGAATGGTAAAGGACGACCGCCACAGAACACGCGGGCTACTATATCAAGACGAAGAAATAGCCATCTCACGCCACGGCGAAGGCTTCAAGCTAGTAACACGCATACAAGATGAAGTCCACCGCTTTGCACTAGAATACCATCGAAAACTTCGCGCAGACAGTCAAGTTCGTTCCATCTTGGACGATATTCCAGGCATAGGTGCAACACGCCGTAAGGAACTTCTAAAACATTTCAAAAACATCGAAGCAATCCGCAATGCAGACATCGAAACGCTTGCCGCCGCACCTTCCATGAATAAAAAATCCGCCGAAGCGGTTTATACCTTTTTCCACAAGGAGATGTTATCATGACAGTAGTCAGACCCGTTTTAGAGCAAGAGTATGTTTACACCGCCGATGTTTCGGGGGAATACTGCGTAGTGCGGGTATCGCTGGACGTAACAGAAATGGAAGAAATAGTCACCCTAAAGCCAGAACAAAACATGACCCTTGCAGAAGTAGAGCGCGTGTTGGTGGGCTTTGAAGCCGATGTTTTATCGTCTATGAAAATGAAGCTGGAAGGCAGTTACCCCGCCCTCCTAGACTACAAAGGCAAAGTGTTCAAAATCGCCTTCGACCAGATGCACAATGTCAAAGGAATCGTTCCCGTATGATGAATGGCCTGCAAGCAAGCGGGGCGTTTAACACCCCAGGCACGGGCTACACAGTTCCACTTACCACGGTGATTCAAGAGTACAAATTAGAACTCCTAACGCCAAAGGTTGATGTGGAAACAAAAGTGCTAACCCAAGCCAATATTAACAGACCCGCGCTTCAACTCGCGGGGTTCTTTGATTATTTCGACCCAGCCCGTTTGCAAATTGTAGGCATGGTAGAACACACATATCTACAAAGCCTAGACGCAGAAGAACGCCAAGAAAATTTGCGAAGAATCTTCCAGCACCGTATACCAGCAGTAATAGTATGCCGCGCACTGGAAATCTTCCCAGAAATGATGGAATACGCCGAACGCTATGATGTCCCGATACTAGCCACCGACTCCGCTACAACAGATTTCATAAGCGAAATCATACGTTGGATGAAAGTCCAACTAGCCCCACGCATAACAATGCATGGTTGCCTGCTAGACGTATACGGCGTTGGCACATTAATAATCGGAGAAAGCGGCATAGGCAAAAGCGAAACAGCCCTTGAGTTAATCAAACGCGGCCACCGTTTCATCGCTGACGACGCAGTAGAAGTACGGCGCGTTTCCGCAGAAACATTAATCGGCTCATGCCCCGCGAACATTAGGTATTTCCTAGAACTTCGCGGCATAGGCATTATTGATATACTGCAAATGTTTGGCGTACAATCCATAAAACCCACGCAGGCGGTGGAATTAATAATCAGCCTAGAACTGTGGGACCCAAACAGAATATACGACCGCATTGGTCAACCCGAAGAGTTCACAGAAATTTTAGGCAACAAGGTAAACAGCCACTCCATACCAATTCGGCCTGGGCGTTCGCTTGCGATTCTTTGCGAATCCGCCGCCATCAATCATCGTCAAAAAAAGATGGGCTACAACGCCGCCGATGCCCTTACAGAACGCGTTATGAAACAAGCAACTGGAGGCCTAAAAATCCATGACACCTATTAAATTAATCGAATCGTTACAAGTAGATTTTTTAACTGACGAGCCAATGAGCCGCCACACGTCCTTCAAAATAGGCGGCCCAGCAGATATTCTAGCAATGCCAAAAACATCAGACGAGCTTATAAAAATTTGGAATACATGTAAATCGCAAAACATTCCCATAACAATACTAGGCGATGGCGCAAACGTCTTAGTAGCCGACACAGGAATACGCGGAGTGGTAGTGTTCACCAATAAAATGAACGATATGGAAATTCTGGAGGGTGAAAAAATTCGCGCACAATCGGGCGCAAGACTTTCTGCCCTAGCCGAGAAAGCCTGTAAATCTACACTAGCTGGTTTAGCTTTCGCGTCGGGAATCCCTGGCACAGTAGGCGGCGCAATCTACATGAATGCGGGCGCATATGGGCATGATATAAAAGACTTCTGCGAATCAGTAACTCTTTTCGCAAACGGCGAAGTAGTAACAAAAACCAATGCGGAAATGCAATTCGGCTACCGCAAAAGCCTAGCCCAAACAGGCGAAATGTTAATCTTAGACGCGACCTTCCAACTATCCCAAGGCGACACCGACCAAATCCGTGAAGAAATGAAAGACCTAAATGCCCGCCGCCGCAAAACTCAACCATTAGAATATCACAGCGCGGGAAGCTTCTTCAAACGCCCAGAGGGACATTTCGCAGGAAAGCTAATCCAAGACAGCGGATTAAAAGGCTTCGCAGTAAACGATGCCCAAGTTTCCGAAAAGCACGCAGGATTCGTAGTAAACAAGGGCAGTGCCACAGCCGCCGACGTACTAGCACTAATGCAACACGTTCAACAAAAAGTATACAACGATTTCAAAGTACACCTAGAACCAGAGGTAAGAATTTTAGGGCTATAAAAGATAAAAGACGAAAAGAAAGACCTTGGGGGCGTTGCCCCCAATCCCCCACAAGGGGACACAGTCCCCTTGACCCCTTCCTTTTGCGGCTGTACAGCTTCATCAAATTTCCACTCAACTAAAGGCGCAAATGAAAAAGTTTTTTGGAAAGGGGGTTTGGGGGAAAACCTTTTCTTCAGAAAAGGTTTTCCCCCAAGGTCTTAAATCTTTAAAAATAAAGGTGAGAAATGCGTATTGTTATTGTTACGGGTATGAGTGGGGCTGGGAAAACTACCGCGCTTAAAATTTTTGAGGACGCTGGGTTTTATGTTGCGGACAACTTGCCCGCGCCGCTGCTTGGGAGTTTTGCTCAGTTTTGTATGAGTGAGGAAGTTGGGATTTCACAGGTTGCCTTGGGTGTGGATATTCGGGGCGGTAAGATGTTTTCGGATTTTTCTGTTGGGCTTGCGGAGTTAGATAGGCTTGGGGTTGCTTGGTCTATTTTGTTTTTGGATTCTTCTAATGATATTTTGTTGAATCGGTATAAGGAAACTAGGCATCTGCACCCGCTGGCTAAGAATGACTTGGTTAGTGTGGGGGTTGCTAAGGAACGAGTTTTGTTGGAGGAAGTGCGGGAACGGGCTACTTATATTATGGATACCAGTGGGTTGCTACCGCGTCAGTTGAAAATTAAGATTTTGGACTTGTTTGGCGGAAATGATAATGCTGGAAAATTGCTGATAAATGTGCTTTCGTTTGGGTTTAAATATGGGATTCCTGAGGAGTCGGATTTGGTTTTTGATGTGCGGTTTTTGCCCAATCCGTTTTATAATGCGGAGTTGAAGCCCATGTCGGGGTTGGATTCGGCGGTGCGGGAGTATGTTATGGGGCATGATGTTAGTGTACGATTTATGGATAGCTTGTTTGGTATGATGAACTTTTTGATTCCGCATTATATTAGCGAGGGGAAAAATCAGTTGATTGTTAGTATTGGGTGTACTGGAGGGCGACATCGTTCGGTTACGCTTTCGCAGGAATTGCATCGGGCATTGTCGGCGCATGAGAATCCTGTGGCTATTCATCATCGCGATATTGATAGAGACCCGTCGCGGAAGTGAGCGTGACAAAACATGTCGTTTACGCAGGAAGTTAAGGCGGAGATTTTGGACGGGGAAAAGCGAACAGACAAGAAACGTGCGTTTGTAAGAGAGTGTTTCGTTCGTGGTGGTGTAATTTCTAACCCGTTGAGAACTTATCATTTGGAATTTTCGTTGGACGAAGAGAATGCGGATAAACTTATGGAAATTTTGACTATTTTTAGTCTTCGTCCAAAAAAGATTGCCCGCGGGGGGCAGTCTGTTGTATATTTAAAAGAGGCAGAGGAAATCGCTGATGTGCTGAAAATTATGCGAGCTGATAAATCCTTGTTGACCCTTGAGGGTATGCGCGTGGAGAAGTCAATTCGAAATAATGTGAATCGGCAGTTTAATTTTGAAATGGCTAACCTTAACAAGACAGTTGACGCGGCGCAAAGTCAAATTGAGGCGATTCGGTTTATTAAGGAAATGAAGGGGCTTTCGTTTTTGTCTGCACCCTTAGAAGAAGTCGCACGGTTGCGGCTTGAGAACGAGAATTTAAGTTTGGCGGAAATAGGCGAATTGCTTGACCCGCCTGTTGGAAAGTCTGGCGTGAATCATCGCCTGCGTAAAATTTGCAAAATTGCAGATAGTATTAGGAAGTAGGAGATAACGTTGTTAGAGCGTTCTATAAAAGTTAGTCCATCTTTTGAGGCATCGTCTGCGGCTTTTCTTGTGCAGACGGCAAGCAAGTTTAGAAGCCACGTTTCCTTGGTTTTGGCGGAGAAAACCGCAAATGCCAAGAGCATCATGGGCATTATTTCGCTGGATTTAAAAAGCGACGATATTGTAAAAATCATTGCTGACGGCGAGGACGAACAACAAATTGTTCCCGAGTTGGAAAAAATTTTAGGTGGTCAATAAAATGTATACCGTTTATACAAACAATTCTATTGTTGCGGAGTTTTTCGCAGACAAAGATATGCCTGTTGAAGTGAAATGGGTTGCCTCACCGGCCATTGATGTTTTGTCGGCAGCTAAAACTGCTGTTCGGCTGGGTGCGGTTATTTTGAGCAATCCTATGTCTGGCGTGCGCACTAATCAGCCGCTGTTTGGGCCTTCTACGTTTGAACGACCCAAGAATACTGAAACTAAAATTTGGTCGATTAATCCTTATCTTTCTGTGCTTTCGCGGTCTGCGCATGGTACGGTTGATTTTATTTCTGTCAAAAATATTGACGAGGCTTTGGCTTTGTACAAAAAAAATGCGCGTTTGCGTTTTGTTTCTCACAATGAGGACACTATCAAGGCTTTTCAAGCCGTTGACCTTGAAACTCTTTTGGCCACCATGACTGCTATCGAAAGCATAGACAATCAATGATGCGCCATTACATACCCGTAAACTAAGCGGCTACCTTCATCAGGGATAATTCGCTCAAATGTATGAAACATTAACCGCCTCCATAGTTGATAAATGTTTCTGGGCATTGGGCTTGAAGGAGATGATATTCTTTGAACAACGATTCTCAGAATTACAAGAGACAGAGTAGCCATGTTATCAAGTTTGTCGTTATGTCACTTATCGGCATATTCTTGTTTATGGTTCTGCTTCCCGATGGCGCGGGGTCGTCTAACATTCCGTTGGGGTTTGTGATTAATTGGCTTGGGCTTAACTTAAACTCTTTTGAGATTAATGGGTTTGGGCTTGTTTTCATTATTGCCAATGTGCTGATTACCATTTCCCTAATTGGTACGATTATTACTTATGTGTTTAAACCTGCTTTCATTATGGAAAAGGAGTGGCTGAAAAATCTGTTTTTGAGCCATCCTGTTTATTTTGTTAGTAAGGTTATTGCTGTTATTATCGCTTGGATGGTGTTTTTTAGGACGCATTTGCTGGCGTTTACTGCTTCGTTTGGAGATAGATTTGGACGTTATGTGTATGTTGAAAGTGAATATGGCGAACTTGTTCAAGAAGTTGTGGTTGGGCTTCCGTGGTCTGCGCTTCAATGGGTGATTGAGGCAATCGTTGGTTGGGGCGGCGGTCGCTTGATGATGGACTTGATTGCTGGCGGCAGTTCGGGTTCTAACTTGATTACTATTTTCCTTGTGCTGGGCTTGGCTATTCCTTTGCTTACCGATTTTGGGCTTATGGAATTTCTGGGTATGCTTATTCGCAAAGTGGTTAGGTTCTTGTTCACGTTGCCTGGGAGGTCTTCTATTGACTTGCTGGGGTCTTGGTTTAGCTCATCTGCGGCGGGTGTTATTATTACTCGTGAACAGCATGAGAAGGGGTTCTATACAGGGCGCGAGGCTGCTGCTATTTGCGTGAACTTTACTTTTGTTTCACTGCCGTTCACTTTTGTTATTGCTGATACGGTTGGATTAGTGCCGCATTTCTGGTTGTTCTATTTGGTTATTTGTATAACCGTTATTATTCTTGCTGTGGTTATGCCGCGTATTTGGCCGCTTCGTGGGCTAAGGGACGAGTATCTTCCCGAAGTGGGGAAACAAATTGAAGAAGAACCACCAGCAAACGTTTCGCTGTTTAGTCAGGCAACTAAACTTGCAGGTTTCCGTGCGAGCCAATCTACCCCTGTTGGTGTGATTAAGTCTGGGCTTTCCAATTGGCTTAATATTTTCATGGACTTGATTCCTGTTATTCTTGCGTGGGGAACTATCGCGCTGATTATTGAAAGCCATACTCCCGTTTTTAATCGCCTTGCAATGCCGTTTGGTTGGTATATGCATTTTCTCGGCGTTGAATACGCTTTAGAATATGCATCTGCTTCTATAGTTGGTTTCATTGATATGTTTATCCCTGCCCTTCTTCTTGGCGATTTCCAATACGTTGCAGGTGCTGGCGATTACATTGCAGGTTATGGTTACGGCTATGGTCGCGTGTTTGATGTTCCTGCACAGACGCGCTTCATTCTGGGTGCGTTGTCTATAGTTCAAATTATCTATCTTGCCGAAACGGGTATTCTTATTCTCAAGTCGAAGATTCCCCTACACATTGGGCATTTGGCAATCATTTTCGTAATGAGGACAGTTTTCGCACTACCAATTATAGTGCTGTTGACGCGGTTGTTGTTTAGGTATTAGATGAGTTGTTTCAATTGAAAACGGGCTTAGGCTTGCGAAGGTTTTATCTGTCGCAAGACTAAGCCCGTTTTAGACTTCAAAAGAAAAGCTTGCCAAAAGAAAAGGCTGCATAGTCGCCTTTTGCCGATTACATACACTAGCAAGCAATGTATAACGTCGCAAAGCCAGATTCAGTTTCATGGGCTGGACAACAAAAAAGGGCGAACCTCATTTGGCTCACCCTAAAATATCTACTTATTCGTAGTAGCTGCAACGTCCAATTGAACTTGGCAACGCTGAATATCTTTGCGGTAAATTTGTTTCTGATTTAAGTCGGGGGTTTCGTCGAATAAACGGCGAAACTCTTTTAATTCTGCGGTTACTTTTTCCACATCTATGTCGGAAGGCTTTTGTGCGGCATCTGATAAGATTGTTACTACATTGTCGCTTACATGTGCCACACCGCCCATTATTGCCATATGCCGCTCTTTAACATCGGAATCTTCATCGAAGATGCGCAGAATCCCTGTGTCCAAAACCATTGAGCAGGGAACACGCCCAGGCAAAATGCCCATGTCACCTGTAGTGCAACGCATGATTACCATATCAACAGTTTTTTTGAACTTATAGGGGCTTTTACCCGTGGCCATCGTGGGCGCGATTACCCGCAGTTCTAACTTTTTTTCTAATGCTTCTGCCATGGTTTCACCCGCCTATTGTTGTTGAGATTTTTTGTATTCTTCAACAACTTCTTCGATGCTACCTTTGTTAAGGAACATACCCTCTGGGATTTCATCGTGTTGACCAGCGATAATTTGCTTAAAGCCTTCAATGGTATCAGTAAGTTTTACATACTTACCAGGGGTAGATGTGAATTTCTCTGCAACAGTGAATGGCTGTGAAAGGAAGCGTTGAATACGACGTGCGCGCTCTACTGTTAATTTATCGTCCTCGGAAAGTTCGTCCATACCAAGGATTGCGATAATATCCTGAAGGTCTTTGTAGCGTTGCAGTATGCGCTGAACCTCACGCGCTACGGCGTAATGCTCTTCGCCTACGATGCTTTTTTCAAGCATACGTGAAGTTGATTCAAGCGGGTCAATCGCGGGGTAAATCCCCATTTCCACTATGGCGCGTGACAAGTTTGTTGTCGCGTCAAGGTGGGCGAAGGTTGTTGCTACAGATGGGTCAGTATAGTCGTCCGCAGGAACGTAAATCGCTTGGATTGATGTAATCGAACCAGCTTTTGTAGAGGTGATACGCTCCTGCAACGAACCAACTTCCGTTGCAAGTGTAGGCTGATAACCTACAGCAGAAGGCACGCGCCCAAGAAGCGCGGATACTTCCGAACCTGCCTGTACAAAGCGGAAAATATTATCAATGAACAAAAGAACGTCTTGATGCGATACATCGCGGAAGTATTCGGCGATTGTTAGACCAGAGAAGCCTACACGCATTCTTGCCCCAGGAGGCTCGTTCATTTGACCGAACACTAGAGCGGCTTTACTTCTAACGGAAGAACCATCTTTTAGAGTGGATTCGCCCATTTCATTGTAAAGGTCGATACCTTCGCGAGTACGTTCGCCTACGCCTGTGAAAACCGAAAGACCTTCATGGGCGGTAGCGATATTGTTAATAAGTTCCATTATGATAACGGTTTTACCTACACCCGCGCCGCCAAACAGACCAATTTTACCGCCTTTAGCGTATGGGCAAAGCAAGTCAACCGCTTTAATACCAGTTTCCAAAATCTCCGCAGTAGCAGTCTGGTCAGAAAACCCAGGAGCCTTGCGGTGAATTGACCATTTTTCTTTTGAAGCAACTGGCCCAGCGTTATCAATTGGCCGCCCAAGTACGTTCATCATGCGACCAAGCGTTTCAGGTCCCACTGGAACAGAAATTGGCGCACCTGTGTCAATGGCTTTCATGCCGCGCACAAGCCCGTCTGTTGAACCCATTGATATACAACGCACCACGTTGTCACCAAGGTGCTGGGCTACCTCCAGAACAACCGAATCTTCGCCGTCTGTACGCTCAATTTCAATTGCGTTGTACAAAGCAGGAAGTCCGTCATCAAAGCGAATATCCAGAACCGCTCCTGTTATCTGGAGAATCTTGCCTGTATTCATATCTGCCAAGTGAAACCTCTCCTTTATTGAAGCGCGTTCGCGCCGCTTACAATTTCTGTAATTTCTTGCGTTATTATGCTTTGGCGTTGTCTGTTGAACATCAAAGTTAATTTTTCTATAATGTCGCCTGCGTTTTTAGTTGCAGAATCCATGCTGGTCATACGTGCGGCCTGCTCACAAAGAGCTGATGAAGCCATTGCGGCATACACATACATACTTAAATACCATGGAATTACATTCCTAAGAACTTCTGCAATACCAGAATCAAATTCAACATCTTGATTCACTGACGACGCAGGTTTTGGGTCGGGCTTTGCGAAAAAGCCCAAGTCTTCCCATTCTTCGCCCTCTTTTAGGTCTGCGCCAACTACTCTGCGCAAATAATCTGGGCTTATTGGAAGCACTTTTCGGACAATCGGCTCAAGAGAAAGCACCGTAAAGAATTGGGTGTAAACGAGATAAACTTCGTCAACTTCACCATTTTCATACATTTTTACGATATTATCTGCAACAACCTTTGCTTCAGCAAGGTTGGGCGTTTCAGATGGTGGTGCAGTTTCTACCAGATTGCCGCCACGCCGTTTGAAAAAATCCCGACCCTTCGTTCCTACAGGAACAATCACGGCGTTTTTTTCATTCTGTTTGGCGTGTTTAGCTAAAGCTTTGCAAACATTAGAATTGTACCCACCACAAAGTCCACGATTGCTTGTAATCAAAACATATGCAGTAGTTTTAATTTCCTCGCGTGGCTTTACGAATGGCTGCTCCTGCGCACTCGCATCGCTTACAGTATTGTAAACAATATCAAATGTTGCCTGAACAGGCTTCCCAATGGCTGATTTATTGGCACGCGCCCGCTGTAACTTAGAGGTCGCAACCAAATTCATAGCCTTTGTAATCTGCGATATATTTTTTACGGTTAATCGTCTGCGCTTAATTGCCTTCATTGACGGCATACGGCCACACTCCTACAAGGTCGATTTAAACGCGGCAATCGCACTTTCGATAGCTTCGCCAAGTTCCTTGCTTATTTGTTTTTCGGTGCGAATTTTTGTCAAAATATCATCATGTTTATCCATAAAGAATTTTAACATTGCCGCCTCTGTGGCTTGAATATCCGCTACAGCAACACCCTTGAAATGCTTTTTCGTGATAACGTAGAACACAAGAACCTGTTGCTCTACAGGCAACGGCGCGTTTTGTGGTTGTTTTAATGTTTCAACAATGCGCCGTCCTTGGTCTAGGCGTTCGAGGGTATCGGCTGTTAAGTCTGAACCAAACTGCGCAAAGGATTCCAATTCACGGAATTGCGCAAGTTCCAGACGAAGAGGCCCTGCTACAGTTTTCATAGCCTTAATTTGAGCCGCGCCACCTACACGGGAAACGGAAAGTCCTGGGTTAATAGCAGGACGAATACCCTTGTTAAAGGATTCCGACTCAAGGAAAATCTGACCATCAGTGATGGAGATAACATTTGTAGGGATATAAGCGGAAATATCGCCTGCCTGTGTTTCAATAATAGGAAGCGCGGTAAGAGTTCCGCCGCCGCGTTCCTTTGTTAAACAAGCAGCTCTTTCCAACAAGCGTGAATGCAAGTAGAAAACGTCACCTGGGTAAGCTTCGCGGCCTGGTGGACGGCGAAGCAATAGGCTTAATGCACGGTACGCAACAGCATGTTTAGAAAGGTCATCATAGACTACCAAAACATCGCGTCCTGCTTCCATCCATTCCTCACCAATTGCACAGCCCGCATATGGCGCGATATACTGCATTGGTGCGGAATCACTGGCGTTCGCGCTTACAATACATGTGTATTCCATTGCTCCAGCATCTTCTAAAGTACGCGCAACACGCGCAACCGTAGACGCTTTTTGACCAATTGCAACATACACACAATAAACTCTTGTGTCTTTTTCGCCAGCATTTGGCGTGCCAATCTTCTTATTAATCAAAGTTTGGTTGATGATTGTGTCAATAGCAATCGCCGTTTTTCCTGTTTGGCGGTCGCCGATTATAAGTTCGCGCTGTCCACGCCCTATGGGAATCATTGCGTCAATCGCTTTAATTCCTGTTTGCATGGGAACATTTACCTCTTGGCGTTCGATAACACCAGGGGCTATACGCTCAACAACTCTGGTCTTTGTAGAGGCAATTGGCCCTTTGTTATCAACTGGATTTCCGGTTGGGTCTACAACCCTGCCCAAAAGCGCGTCGCCTACGGGTACCTCTGCTATGCGACCCGTGCGTTTTACGGGGTCGCCCTCGCGAACATGGTCATCCGCGCCAAGCAGTACTACACCAATACTATCCTCATCAAGGTTAAGGGCTATACCGAACAATTCACCCGGGAACTCCAAAAGCTCACCGCTCATGGCGTTGTTCAACCCATAAACACGAGCGATACCATCGCCAACGTGGATTACACTGCCTGCTTCGGCAACGTCCATTTTTGAGGAATAGGATTTTATTTGTTGCTTTATAATGGAGCTTACTTCATCAGGTCTGAGAATCATTGTTGGCTCCCCTTTTTACTGTTTCTTTCATATCTTTTAACATTGTTTTTACTGTACGGTCAAGAAAAAAACCGTCTACATGAATACTAATACCTGCAATTACGGACGGGTCTACCAATACGGTAACGTCCACTTGTTTACCCAACTTTTTTGCAAGAGTTGTAGTAAGCTTTTCAGCTTGTGCGTCTGACAAAGGCACAGCAGAAACTACTCTAGCGGTAGTTTGATGCTTATACGCCTTTATCATTTCTATAAGCTTATCAAGTGCAGGTAAAAGATAGGCTTCGCGGTTTTTGCTAATTACAAGCCGCATGAAGCCAAGGAGGTCTTCATGTATGTTCTTCCCAAAGGCTTTTTCCAAAAACGCAAATTTTTCATCGGAAGAAATGCGCGGGTGAGTAAGAATGCGCTGGGCATCTTCACTATTAATATTGTCGCGCACAAGTTGCGCCTGTTCAAGATAGTCGCTTAACAACCCGTTTTCTTGAGAAATATCAAACAACGCAGTTGCATAGCGAATGCCAAGGTCTGCCACGATAGAAGCCTCCTTTGGTTTGCAGTATTACACAGCCACAGTTTCCGTTTTAAAAGCTGTAGTAGCTTCTAACTCGGCAAGGGCTTCTGAAAACAATTTTTCGTGAGCATCTTTGTCGATAGTAGCTGAAATCAACTTCGCCGCCATATCAGTAGATATGTCGATGATTGCTTGATGAACTGCACCTTTGGTTTGCTCAAGCTCAAAGGCAACATCACGGCTTGCGCGGTCTTTTACATCTTGAGCTTCGGCTTTTGCCTCGTCTAAGATTTGACTACGCTTTTCGCTTGCCAATTTGCGCGCTTCGTCCAAAATAGTGGCGCGTTCTGTTTCAATTTCCTTGACCTTTTGCTCATATTGCGCTTTTAATTCTTCTGCGGTTGCCTTGCTTAACGCCGCATCCTTCATTTCGCCTTCAACGCGGTCTGCGCGTGCTTGAAGGATTTTCCTCACAGGTTTGTATAACAAATAAGTCATAACAACGGCTATGAGAATGAAGTTGACCAAGTTCGGCACCATATCGAGGAACATTTGTAAATCCATGTCGATAAGCGGCCGAGTATCGGGAATAGCAGAGTTGAGGACAAACAAAAATTGAGGATTCAAAAGAACCATCTCCTACTACCCTAAAAGATATTGAATGTTGTTGTTGATTAGTGGATTTACGAAAATCAAAAGGAAAGCAATCAACAGACCGTATACACCACCCGTTTCGGCGAAGCCGCAACCGATGAACATAGTGGTAGTAATTGAACCTTTTGCTTCTGGTTGACGCGCAATGGCTTCAACTGCTGAGGCGGCAACTTTACCTTGCCCCATGGTTGTTAAGATACCATTCAAAAGTGCGATAGCGGCAGCAATGTGAGAAACTGCTATGGCAAATGCCAAAGGATGATACATAGTGATTCCTCCTAAGGGAAAATATTTATCTCAACCGTTGAGACCCTTTACTAATCTTCGGAAGCTATGCCCACGAAAGTGAGACTAAGCACAACGAAGATAACCGCTTGAAGGGCTCCGGCAGCAAGATCGAAATACATGTGTAAGGGAGCAGGCAGAACAAATTGCACAAAGATTGGAGCGATTCCATATAACAATGACAAAAGAATCATACCACCAAGAATATTACCAAAAAGACGGAAGCTAAGAGAAATAGGACGGGCAAGTTCACCAATAATGTTAAGAGGTGCAAAAACGAAAAGAGGTTCGAGGAAAATCCCCTTGAGGTATTTCTTGGGGCGATGTCTCATTCCTGCAAATATAATTAAACAAAAAGTGGAAAATGCCAGTGGAAAAGTCATACCCCAGTCTGCGGTGGGAGGGCGAAGCCCCGTAACTCCAATCATATTTGACACAAGCAAAAACATAAACAATACAAAAAACCAAGGTGCAAGATAAAGCACACGCGTACTTGAGTTTGCTATAAAGAATTTCTCCCAAGATTCAACGCACATCTCAATAAAATTCTGCAAGCCTGTAGGTTTTTTTGTAAAGTCCCATTTGCGTGACTTAACACGGACAACAATACCAAACAGAAAAAGCAAACCCATAATAATCCATGTGTTTACAGTAGTTTCAGTGATAAGAAACATAATGCCGTCAGTGATTTGAATGCCGTGGTGAACTACAATTGAAAAGTCCATACATACCCCGCCTTAATCATTGTCATCAGAAGCGTCGTCATTGACCGCACCGATGGCATTTAATTCATTAATTACATCTTGAACAGAGTTATTGCTCGAATCTTTAGAAGCCTCCAAAATTTCGGAGTGGTTATCTTTCACATCGTCCCTTATGAAAAAACGCATGGAGTACATGGCAACAGGAAATGTTAGAATCCCAAAAAACGTACCCATGAAGTTGACAGTGTTTGGGTGGAGCAACCCTGCCACAAGCAACACAATACCTGTGATAATCAAACGCAGAAAATACTGCCCCTGTAAGTAAAGTTTTGCCGCAACGGCTTCGCGTTTAACGGCGTTGCTTACAGCACGTTTCATAAGAAAAACTTTTGCGATATTAACACTCATTGCCATAGCAATGCCCAAAAAAAAGGGAATTGCGTTTGCATTGGTTGTGTTATCAATATTAACAGCCAAAATAATGGCAAGTAGTGACATTTCTGTGTCGCCAGATACAGAAGCAATCAAGGCGTAAGCAATCACAGCAACCAAGACTGAAAGCCCTGCAATCACCATAACTAATTTGCTGGCAATTGCGTCCATGGAGTAATCCATACATCTACCCCTAAAATTTCTTTGCTACGTCAATCATGGCTTTAAAAGCCGCGAGACAGCCTAGAATCGAAAAAATTATAACCAGCCAAGGGTCTGTGCCAAGCCGATTATCAAGGAAATGCCCAAGTAAAACACCAATTAGCACGCAAGCGGCAGAGGTTACAGCAATCTGCGTCATGTAGCCTGCGGCACGAAAGATATTCTTCCTATCTTTCTTAGATATTTTTGAGTATTTGTCCATGGCTCAATTCACCCTTGCAATCATACTTTAACATTAGGAAATGTCATATAAAGAATTTGTTAAGATTTCAATTGCTCAAATTTTAATCTTCTGTCAACGCACTTTTTAATATTTGCAAAACTTTTTTTTCTATGCGCGACACTTGCACTTGTGATACTCCAATCGCCTTTGCAACCTCCATTTGCGTCTTGTCTTGGAAGTATCTAAGAATAATCACTTGGCGTTCTTTGGGTTTTAGGCGTTCAATCAATTGTTTTAGCGCGAGGATATTTACGGCATGGTCGCCGTCATTTGTGTTTTGTGCTACTTTGTCTATTAAAAAGATTGGGCTTCCGTCGCCTTGGTAAATTGTGGCGTGTAGGGATTCTACATCGTGACCCGCTTCCATTGCCACGATTAGTTCTTCTGTGCCTACCCCTATTTCTGCGGCGAGTTCGTTTATTGTGGGCTGACGGCCTAGTTTTGCGATTAGCATTTCTGTGGTGTAACGCGCTTTTGTAGCCATTTCTTTCATTGGTCGGGAAACTTTTATTATTCCATCGTCGCGCAAGAATCGTTTTATTTCGCCGATTATCATTGGAATTGCATAGGTGGAAAATTTTACATCAAAAGAGGAATCAAATTTGCGAATGCATTTTAGCAAGCCAATTGCCCCGATTTGATATAGGTCGTCGGGTTCGTAGCCGCGTTTTGCAAACTTTTTTACAACAGACCATATTAGCCCGCTGTTTTCTTTTATTAACTGCTCTGCCGCGTCGTTGTCCCCTGCTTGGGCGCGGGCTATTAGCTCTAAAGTTGAGGTCATTCTACAGCTCCCCGTAATTCTTTCGTCATGGTCACGGTTGTGCCTTCTCCCGCGGTGGATTGCACTTCTACGCTATCCATAAATTCTTCCATTACTGTGAATCCTAGCCCCGAACGCTCCATTTCTGGCTTTGTTGTAAACAGAGGTTCGCGTGCCGTTTCAATGTTTTCTATTCCTATGCCTTTGTCGGCGATTTCTACTGTGATTACGCGATTTTCTGCGGAGAAGATGAGCGAAACTATACCGCCGTTTTCGTTGTACCCGTGGATAATTGCGTTGGTTACGGCTTCTGATACCGCTGTTTTTAGGTCAGACACTTCTTCGACGGTTGGGTCATAAGGTGTTATAAATGTCGCGGCAACAACTCGCGCCATTGACACGTTTTCCGAATGGGCTTCAATTTCGAGTTTTACTTTATTCATTGAAATTACCCCCCAACATACTTATGGCGGTTTCAGCATTTTCAGCGCGGGTAACAATTTTTGACAACCCAGAAATTTCAAATAGGCGGTTGATGCCTTCGCTCATGTTGGATAACACAAGTTTGCCGCCGCGTGTTTCGGCTTTTTTGTATCGCCCGATTATCATTCCTATACCAGATGAATCCATAAACGATACTTGTGACATATTTAACAAAATATGTCTGCATGAAGATTTTTCAAATGCCGAATCTATTTGCGTGCGAAATCTTTCTGCTTGATGGTGGTCTATTTCTCCCGAAGGCGCGGCTACAAGCACTCTGCCGCGTGTATTTAGTTGAATTTCGGTTTGTAATTTCATAAAATCCCCTTCCAGTAATTGTAAGTTTTTACTATCATAATGAAAAAATCTAATACATGCAAGAGTTTTCCATATATTTGTGTTATAATAAAAGGCGAAACGCCTATCTTGAAAAGGAGAATGTTTAATATGGGATTTTTCAAAAAGAACACCCCTGCCACCGATTTGGATTCACCAAGCACCGTTATTGGTAAGGGCGTACACATCGAAGCCGCCAGAATGTCTGGCACAGAATCCGTTCGTATCGACGGAATTTACAAAGGCAATATCGAAATTAATGGCTCGCTGGTGCTTGGCGACAGCGGCTCTATTGCTGGTGATGTTCGCGCAACTTATATTCTTGTTGCGGGCGAAATCAATGGCAATATCACTTGCGATACGCAATTGCATTTTGCTTCTACGTGTAAAGTTTTTGGTGACGTGCAGGCAAATTCGCTTATTGTTGATGAAGGCGCGCAAGTTTCGGGACGCTATATTGTTAGCGGTAACAAGAATGCTACCCCCGCATTGGGCGATAGCACGGGCAAGCAACCTAAGCTGCTAGACGGCTATGATTCCTATGTAGCAAAAAAATCTGATGACAAGAAAAAAGACGATGCAAAGAAGGACGATAATGAAAATAAAAAATAAAATTTCGGCTTTTGCTGGCGCGTTTGTGATGGTTATGGCAACTCTGTTTGCCATGCCCGCACACGCGCTTGCAAACGAGTCGCAACCGCCCGTGGATATTGTTTTGGTAATTGGTGTTGGTGGCTCAATGAGCAATATCGACGCGGATAGAGCCGCACTTGCTGGTATAGCGCGGTTTGTTGAAGGCATTGGCGTTGGTGACTCGCGTGTGGGCGTTGTTGCTTATTCTGGGCGCGTTGAACAAAATATTCCTTTTAGGCGGCTGGAAAATGATGCCGCTGTTTCTGCTGTTCGCGGTAGTATTCTTGGCTTGAATTATTCGGGCGAAGGTAATGACATTGGAATGGCATTGCTGATGGTTGCAAACACGCTGCTGTCTTGGAATGAGGATTTGCAAAACCCTGTGGTTATCCTTATAACCGACGATGATGTTACTGTGAATCCGCATCAAGACCGCAGAACGGTTGATGATTCTTATGCAGACATTAACGCCGCGCTTGGCATTTTGTCGCAGATTGGCGTGCCTGTGCATACCATTGGGTTGCAAACCCCGCGTGGTGGTGTGTTTGCAGATGTGCTTGGAACAATCGCTTCGCGTAGCCGCGCTACCTCGAATATTGTCGCAAACACCAATGATGTATCCAGAATGTACACAAATGCGCTGAACTTTCACAGGGCGAGGATTCAAACGGCTGAACCTACGCCAGAGCCGACACCAGAACCAACACCAACCCCCACTCCAGAGCCAACGCCATCACCTACGCCAGAACCCACTCCCGAACCGACCCCAACGCCCGAACCCACGCCAACCCCTACACCAGAGCCAACTCCAACTCCCGAACCCGAAATCTCCACTAATGATGAAGAAGACGAAACGGAAGCTGGCACACAAGACATAGCGCATGAAGAAGACGAACAAGAAGCAGAAGACCCCACAGAAACATACCCTTCTGAAGATGAAGATATAGAAGACATTACAACCGAAGACGAAGAAGACATTACAGAAGAAACAACAGAAGACGCTGATTATACCGAATCCGAAACGTCCCAACCCAACGAGGAAGACGCAGAAGAATCCGAAAACTTAGAAAAGACAACAAACAACATAGCGGAAAACGCAGAGGAAGAAACTGACACAGAAGACTACGCCGAAGGCGAAGAAGAAGATGATGATGACGAATCAGAAGAAGAAACCGAAGCCCCCGAGGAAGAAGAAACAAGCTACCTAATGTTAATTTTCTTCGCAGTTATAGCAGGATTGGCGGCAATGATAAGCGTTGTACGATTGGTGAGGGCGGTGATTTAGCGTATGGCAGAACGTAAACGAAGAAGACGAAGTAAAAAAGAAGACCCCACCATGTACGGCGGTCAAGCCGTAATGGAAGGCGTTATGATGCGCGGGAAAACGGGGTATGCAATGGCGGTGCGCCGTCCGCGTGGCGGAATCACCATCATAGAAAAGCCGTTATCCACGGTTACGCAACGCTTTCCCATTTTAAAATGGCCGCTTATTCGAGGGGTTGCGGCGTTGTTTAGTTCTATGGCGTTGGGATTTTCGTTGACATCACAATCAGCAGACATTGCTATGGAGGGTATGACAGAAGACGAAGAACCCCCAAAAACTTGGATTGGACGGCAAGCTGCAAAGTTTGAGAATTTTCTAATAACCAAGCTTGGCGATAGGCTGAACGATTTTATAAAGGTATTAGCAATTGTATTTGCGGTTGTGATTTCGCTTGGGCTTTTTATGTTGCTTCCTGCGTTTGTTGGCACGCTTATTCCCGTTGCGCCCGCGCTTACTGGGGTTATTGAGGGGCTTGTTCGGATTCTTATTTTTGTGGGTTATGTGTTTGTAATTTCCCGCTCTAAAGATATTCGGCGGGTATTTCAGTATCACGGCGCGGAACATAAGGCGATTAATTGCCACGAATTAAAATTGCCCCTAACCGTCGAAAATGTTGCTTCCTGCAATAGGCTTCACAAGCGTTGCGGGACGAGCTTTATGTTAGTGGTTATGATTATCACTATGATTTTGTTTATCTTTGTGCCTATTCAAAATCTTTGGTTGCGCTTTGTTTCACGGATTTTATTTTTACCGCTTATTGCGGGGCTTTCGTATGAAGTTTCTGTCAAATGGGCTTCTAAGCGCGATAATTTTTTGGTACGCGCAATAATTTTCCCAGGCATGTTAATGCAACGCATGACCACTGCCGAACCCGACGACGCGCAAATTAAAGTAGCAATAACCGCACTTAACAAGGCTATTGAACAGGATTCTGGCAAACCCAAGAAAAAGAAAAAAAGTGTAAAACGTCACCCCTCAAAGCTTCGCAGACCAAAGCCTCAAAGGTTTCCGAAACAGTTGAAAAGAATGCGTTATGACGTTAGATGATGCACTGCGCTATGGCGCGAAAAAAATAGGAAAACGTGACGCAAAATTATTGTTAAGCCACATAACAGGCTACAGCACAAGCGGAATAATGCTTCACTGCCTACGAGAAATCACGGACAGCGATTTTGCGGCATATGATTCTTGTTTGGAACGGCGACGCACTGGCGAGCCGCTTCAATATATTATGGGGCAGTGGGATTTTATGGGGCTAACGCTTCGCACGGATAAACGGGCATTAATCCCACGCCCCGAAACGGAATTACTCGTAGATGCGGCACAGCCGCTTTTCGCCGATTACATGCATTCTAATCAACATGCGCGTCTCGAAGCCAGTGAAAAAAAAAGCCCCCTGCGTGTGCTTGACGTTTGCACTGGAAGTGGTTGTATCGCGCTTGCAATTGCCCGTTTAACAGATGGATTGACGGAAATCACTGCGGTGGATATTTCTGATGAAGCTTTATCTCTTGCCAAGGAAAACGCCGAAAAACTTGGACTTGCTGGACAAATTAACTTTATCAAGTCGGATATGTTGGACGCTGTTTCTGGTGAATTTGATGTAATTATTTCCAATCCGCCGTATATTCTTAGCGGCGAAATGGCAAGCCTTTCGCCAACGGTTAGGGATTACGAACCGCATTTAGCTTTAGACGGCGGCGCAGATGGTTTGGATTTCTACCGCCGACTTATTCCGCAAAGTTTCAAGGCTCTTCGAGCGGGAGGAGCATTATTTTTGGAAATAGGGCCTGTGGCTGTTTTGGAATTAATGGCAGACGCGGGTTTTGAAAATATTAACATGATGCGTGATTACGCAGAATTAGAACGAATAGTATATGGAGTGAAGCCAAATGTTTGACCGCCTAGATGAACTTGAAACAAAATTCGCCGAATTATCGGAGCAAATCAGCGACCAAGCAGTAATAGCCGACAACAGCCGTTGGCGCGAACTAATGAAAGAACACAGCGACCTAACCCCAATAATGGACGCATACCGCGAATACAAACGCCTTCGCGACCAAGTGGAAGAAGCAAAAGCCCTGTTGAATGAAGAGTCAGACGAAGACCTTCGCCAACTGGCAAAAGAAGAGATAAAAGAAGGCTCGGACGCGTTGGAACAAATAAGCGAGCAATTAAAAGTTCTGCTGCTTCCTAAAGACCCCAATGACGAAAAAAATGTAATTGTAGAAATTCGCGGCGGCGCAGGTGGCGACGAAGCCGCACTTTTTGCTGGTTCATTGTATCGTATGTATGGTCATTATGCCGAACGCCGCCGTTGGAAAACGGAAATCATGAGTTCAAACGAAAACGGCCTCAAGGGGTTCAAAGAGGTTGTGTTTATGATTCAAGGCAAAGGCGCGTACTCCCGCTTGAAATACGAAAGCGGCGTGCATCGTGTGCAACGCGTTCCCGAAACTGAATCAAGTGGACGGATTCATACATCTACTGTTACCGTGGCTGTTCTTCCCGAAGCCGAAGACCTTGATGTAAACTTGAATATGGCAGATGTTCGCGTGGACATTTATCGTTCCTCTGGTAATGGTGGGCAAAGCGTAAACACTACGGATTCCGCTGTTCGCGTAACGCACGTACCATCGGGCATTGTAGTCGCCTGTCAAGATGAAAAATCCCAACTAAAAAATAAAGAAAAAGCCCTAAAAATTCTACGCGCTCGCCTTTATGATATGGAGCAAGAACGCCAACACTCCGAACTAAGCGCGGAACGTCGCAGTCAAATAGGCAAGGGCGACCGTAGCGAAAAAATTCGCACCTACAATTTCCCCCAAAGCCGCGTAACCGACCATAGAGTATCACTAACCCTACACAAACTAGACGCAGTTCTCGACGGTGATTTAGATGAAATTCTGGACACATGCATCACCCACGACCAAGCAAAGAAATTACAAGGCGCAGGGTGATTAGGGCGTGTTCCCACTGCGAAAATGGCACGCTTTTTGGTCAAATTCACAACAAAGGAGTTTGCAAATTGGGGAATTTCATTGATACAATTGAGAAGGCGATGGAGTTTATATATGGTACATCGTGGAAGGGAAGTCTGCTTGGGCTGTCGCGAATTACGGAACTTATGCGTCTAATGGGCGACCCGCAGAAGCAATTGAAATTTGTTCATATTGCGGGGACAAATGGAAAAGGTTCGACAGCGGCAATGCTTGCTAGTATTTTGACGGAGGGAGGGTATAAGACGGGGCTTTATACGTCGCCATATCTGCATAAATTTAGCGAGATGATACAAGTGAATGGCGTTTCCATTTCCGACAAGGAACTAATTTCGCGTACCTCGGAATTACAGGAATACACAAAAAAAATGGCAGACGCGCCCACAGAATACGAAATAATAACAGCACTGGCACTGCTACACTATCACCACCAGCAGTGCGACATAGTTGTACTGGAAGTGGGATTGGGAGGACGGATAGATTCCACAAACGTAATAGACACGCCCGAAGTAGCAGTAATCACAGCAATCGGGCTAGACCACATGGAACAGCTTGGCGGCACTGTAGAAAAAATCGCTGGCGAAAAAGCGGGAATCATCAAGCCAAACGGCGTTGCTGTCTGTCACCCGCAAATATTTTCGGTCGAGCAGGTGATTCGCGAAAAATGCGCGGAAACAAACACGCATGTCACCTTCGTAGCAGACGACCTCGTTCCGCTTAAAAGCCGAAACTACGACGGGCAAGTATTCGACTACGGCGGTTTTGAGAATTTAACAATCCCGTTGCTGGGAGAACATCAGCTTCGTAATGCGTCGGTGGTTATAGAAGTCGTGAAAGCACTAAACGCACGCGGCTGGTCTATCTCCGACAACGCATTAAAAAACGGCCTTCGCAACACAAGTTGGGCTGGTCGTTTTGAGGTTTTGATGAAAAGCCCCGTCTTCGTAGCAGATGTAGCACATAATCCGCAGGGCATTCAAGCTACCATGAGTACAATGCATTCGCTGGATTGCGCGTTTTATCCGATTATTATTTTCGGAGTGCTGGCGGATAAAGATTATGAAAAAATGGCGGAAATACTAATTCCATATTCAAATGGATTTATCTTGGTAACGCCAGAAAACCCACGCGCATTACCCGCCGCAGAACTGGAGCAATGCATAAAACGGCTAAACAAAACCATAGAAACAACTGTTTGCGAAACTCTTGAGCAAGCTGTCAAACACGCGCTGGAAATAGCCACGGAAGATGACAGAATATGCGCATTAGGTTCGCTTTCAATGATTGGAAAAATCCGAAATATAGTAAAGGGGCAATGAATATGAATCACACAAAAAAATTAGTAATAATGGCATTACTAATTGCAATGTCAATTGTACTTACACGGTTACTAATGATAGAGCCAACCCCCGCAATAAGAATCAGTTTCGGGTTCGCACCCATTGTGCTAATGGCAATGCTTTTTAAGCCTGCCTACGCAGGAATAGGAGCGGCAGTTGCAGATGTTGTGGGCTTCTTTATATTCCGACCAGCGGGAACATTTTTCCCAGGGTTTACGCTTACGGCGTTTTTGATGGGGGTTACTTACTGGGCGTTTTTGCGCAATTACCCTGTTAAAATGTGGCGCGTTTGTGCCGCCGCATTGATTGTCACCATTGGGTTAAACTTGATTTTGGATACAATTTGGCTTACGATTATTCTTAGAGAAGGCGTTGTTGCGCTAATCCCTCAACGGGTAATTCGTACTGCGGTTATGCTTCCTATTCAAGTTGTCACGATACGTTTTCTGGTAAGCGAAAGATTTCGGGCTATTTTGCCTATGCACAAAAAACAGCACAAACATGAATCTTTCACGTTTGTGCCGCCATCTTTGGATATGGAACTTGAATAATTAAAGCTTAAAACTTAGCACCAACCACCGCTAAGGCGGCTTGAAGCTGTACATCTTCGTCCAGCGTTAAGCCGCCTATTCTGCGGCTTAGAGATTCTGGCATTTCTATTATTACGTGGGGTTCAATGCCTATTCCGTGAATGGATTCACCATTTGGGGTGAAATATTTTTGCACGGTTAATTTGATTGCAGTGCCGTCAGAAAGGTGTAGCAGATTTTGCACGATTCCTTTGCCGAATGTTTGCTCACCAACGATTGTTCCCATTTCGGTATCGCGAATCGCGCCGCTTAGAACTTCCGACGCAGACGCGCTACGTTCGTTTACCAACAAAACCAGCGGCAAGCCCAGATAACTTGCGTCCGAGTATGAATTTTCGCGCCTGCCCTGCGCGTCCACTGTGTAGACGATAATTCCTTCGGGGATTAGTCTATCTGTGATGTCGTTTACGGTACATAACAGACCACCAGGGTTATTACGTAGGTCGATAATCAAGCCCTTCATGCCACCTGCATAAAGCTCCGCAACCGCCGCATCAAATTGCCCTGTGGTTACGCGGTCAAAGCTTTCTATACGAATATACCCCACCGCGCCAGCGTCCGTATACATCATTTCGTGGAAAACTGTCGGGACTTCCACGCGTGCGCGAACTATTGAAATATCCTTACGTTCATGCTCGTAAGGGCGCAGAATTGTTAGCGTAACTGTCGTATTCATTGGCCCAGTTATCATGCCTACTACTTCCTCGCGGGTACGTCCAGCGACTTCTACGCCGTCCACGGCTATGATTCTATCCCCAGGCAAAACCCCCGCCAATGCCGCTGGTGCACCTTGAAACGTCGTGGCAATTGTAACATACGGGTCGTCGGGTTCAACAGAAACCATCACGCCAATGCCCACAAAAGTGCCTTCCGTTCGCGCATAAAACGCCGCAAGTGCCTCCGCATCAAAATATTGCGTATACGGGTCGCCAACGCCTTCGAGAAATCCCCTGTACATATTTTCCAGCATCTCGTCCTTATCAAAAGGCACTATCGAAAACCTATTCAACACTCCATAAATTTCCATGATTTTGGTGTTTGGATCCATTCCGCTCCAACGCACCTGTCTGTTGTACACAATAATTCCCGCAAATGTAATTAACAACACAATCGCCGTCATCACACTGCCGAATCCAACCCCCGTTAAAAACGTTTTTCTATTTTCCATAATCTCCTCCTAAGCTCCCCTGGGCTTCTCCACATTATATGTACCACTGTCCAAGAATAGTATAAAGCTTGTATCTAGCGGTAAATGTCATAAACTGTAATTGTAAACTGCAATTTGTTTACAAAGAAGGGCTTGTACTAAAAAAACATTTCTGCTACAATGACAAAAATTGGAAACGAATGACAGGAGGCCACAACAGTGAGCGACAAAAAAATGAGTATCTTAATGGCAGATGATAACAAGGAATTTTGTGATGCCATAATCAACTACCTAGGCAAACAGCCCGATATGGAGGTAGCTGGTGTAGCATATGATGGTATGGAGGCCATACAAAAAATCCAAGCCCTAAAACCCGACATTGCAATTATCGACGGCGTAATGCCAAAGCTAGACGGCTTAGGTGTGTTGGAAAAACTGAATCTATTAGAACCACAAGAATACGCCCCAATATGCATAATCCTTTCCGCAATCACGCAAGACAAAATTACACAAAAAGCAATCGAACTTGGCGCAGAGTATTACATAGCCAAGCCTTTTGACCTAGAAGCCCTAGTATCAAGAATCCGCCAGCTAAAAGAACAACTGAAATCCCCAATCCAAAAAGGTGTAGGCGCAAGAAGCCGTCAAAATAAAGAAGTAAACCTCGAAACAAAAATCACAGGAATTTTACATGAAATAGGTGTTCCCGCACACATTAGGGGTTATCACTACATGCGCGAAGCAATAATGATGGCAGTAAATGACTTAGACATTCTTAACTATATCACAAAAGAACTGTACCCCACAATCGCCCGAAAATGCAACACAACCCCTTCCCGCGTAGAACGCGCAATCCGCCACGCAATAGAGGTGGCGTGGAGTCGCGGCAAAGTAGAAATAATAGACTCCCTTTTTGGCTACACAATATCCAACCACAAGGGCAAGCCAACCAACAGCGAGTTCATAGCGTTAATAGCAGACAGGCTAAGACTTGAGTTAAAAGCCGGATAGGCGGGCGGCACAGCCGCATTTCGCCGATGTCATGTATTGGTAGGCTAAGTGTACGTCTCGAAGCCATGAACTATATAAAATCAAGGGCGAAGGTAGACCAGCGCGAACATGCGTACTGGTTAATTCTTCGCTCTTTTTGGTTGGACTTTACTTGCTGTCTTTTGACTTGGCGTGCTATTCGCCTGCTTCGTGCAGACTGCGAAGACGGCGGGCAAGTGCCGTATTTCGGCTGGTAACGCGGTTGTTGTCAATCATGCGGTGCATAGTTTCTGGTGTGCCTACTAGGATTGCTAATTCTTTTGCGCGGGTAACGGCGGTGTATAGAAGATTGCGAGTTAGAAGCATGGGCGGGCCGCTGAATACTGGGATAATTACGGCGCGATATTCGCTGCCTTGGGACTTGTGGACGGTTACGGCGTAGGCAAGTTCTAGTTCGTCTAGTTGGGAGAAGTCGTAAACCACTTGACGGCCATCATCAAAACGGACGGTTAGACCTGTGTCATCGTCTATGCGGTTGATTATGCCCATGTCGCCATTAAAAACGCCTTCGCCAAAGTCAATTCTTGTGCCTTTTGCGTTGAAAGTTTCCCATGATGCGTCGTAGTTATTGCGAATTTGCATCACCTTGTCGCCCTCGCGGAAAATTGTCGCGCCGTATTCGCGTTCGCGTTTTTCTATGTTGGGTGGATTTAGGCGGGCTTGTAGTACGGCGTTTAGATGGGTTACGCCTAGGGTTGACTTTCGCATTGGGGTTAGCACTTGAATATCTTGACGCGGGTCTAGGCCCTTGTATGCGGGTAGACGCGTTTCTAGTAACTCCAAGATTGCTTGCGTTACCCCTTCGGGGTTCTGGCGGCGCATGAAAAAGAAATCTTTTTCCTTGTCGTTGGTGGCGGGGTATTCGCCTTTGTTTATGCGGTGAGCATTCATTATAATCGCGCTTTCTGCGGCTTGACGGAAGATTTCGGTTAAACGCGCCACGGGTAGGCAGTTGGAAGTTATTATATCCTTGAGGACATTCCCCGCACCTACTGATGGTAGCTGGTCTACGTCGCCCACTAGAATTAGGCGCGTGCCTTCGGCTACTGCGTCTAGTAGGCTTTTCATTAGCTGAATATCCATCATGGAGGATTCGTCTACAATTAATACGTCCGTTTCCAGCGGGTTTTCTTCGTTGCGGTTGAATACCTGTCGGCGGGAATCTGTGGATATGAATGAGACTTCCAGTAAGCGGTGAATTGTTTTTGCTTCATGCCCTGTTGCTTCGGACATACGTTTTGCGGCGCGTCCTGTTGGCGCGGCTAGGGTTATTGATAATTTTTGATGCTCCAGCAAGCCTATGATTGTGTTGATTGCCGTGGTTTTTCCCGTTCCAGGCCCGCCAGTTAGAACCAACACACCCTGCGTTATTGCCGACAAAACCGCGTCGCGTTGTCCTTCCGATAGCGTGATTTTTGTTTCACGCTCTAGGTCGGAGATTGTGCTTAGGTGTTTTTTGCGGGTTTTTGGCGTTTCGGAATTATCGCTACCTGCGGCGTTTAAGGCGGTTAGTTTTCGCGCTACCTTTAGTTCGGCGTAGTACAGCATACTTATGAATACTAACGGCTCTGGGTCGTCGTCTAGCTTCTCGCGAATTATATGACGTTCCATTTGCATTCTTGATAATTCGTTTTCCACTAGCGATTTGTCGCATAGCAACAATTCCGACGCTTGATGGGATAGCGCGCTGGTTGGCATGTATGTATGCCCTTCATTTGTGGCTTCCCATAGGCAATGCCGCACGCCAGCCGATATTCTTGCAGGCGAGTCGCGGGAAACTCCTATTCTGTACGCGATTGCATCGGCCGTTTTAAAGCCTATTCCGTCGATGTCATCTGCTAGGCGATAGGGGTTTTGTTTGATTATTTCGATTGTTTCATCTTTGTACCGCTTGTAAATTTTCATTGCCATTCCTGCGGTGATTCCGTACTCTTGCAGAAATAACATTGCGCGGCGTTGGTCGTGTTGCGCGTGGAAACTTTCGGATATTTGTATTGCTTTTTTAAGACTTACCCCGCGTACCCGAGAAAGCTTTTCTGGGTCGTTCTCTATTATGGTAAAAGTGTCTTCGCCAAAACGGGCTACTATTAACTTTGCCGTTTTCGCGCCTATTCCTTTTATTAACCCAGATGCAAGGTATTTTTCGATTCCTGCCAAAGTGCTAGGTTGCACACGCTCCGAGTGTGTCACCGCGAACTGTCGTCCGTATTTTGGATTTTGTACATAATTGCCTTTTACACTTATGCTTTCGCCTTCCAATGGGGTAGACAAATGCCCCGTACATGTTATGTCGAGGTCGTCCTCGTCTATGTCGGGGTCGGGGTCAGTTAGGTTGGGTCGCAAAATAAACACTGTGTACCCGTTTTCCTCACTGTGGTAAATTATACTTTGTATCATGCCTTGCATGGCGGTTGTTGTGTTCTCGTATATATTCATAATGGACATTGTATCAGATTTTGTCCGTTTTCAAAACAGCAGAAAATTATCCGCCAACTCAATTTCGTGCTGGTTGTAAATTTTCAAAAACTATTTGCGAAATTTGTAATCTTGTGGTAGACTTATAAAAAAATACTTTTAGGAATGGCGGGATAGCTATGAAAAGCAAGGAACTTAACATTCAAATTGGCGGTAGGGTAAAAGAAGTGCGCAAGGCCTTTGGGGTATCGCGAGACGAACTCGCACAAGTGCTGGATTTATCCGTGTCACACATTGGGCTAATTGAGCGTGGCGAAAGAGGGCTTACAGTACAAAAATGCTTATATCTGTGCGACGCTTTAAGCATACCCATGGAGTACATCATAACAGGGGAAGGCGAAGCACCTACCCAAAAAAACATCGAAACCCTACGCAAAAAAAAGAACCAACTCACCGACCACGAATGGGAACTGCTTGGCGATTTGATAAAAACATATTCACTAATCGCGCCAGCAAAAAGAAACGCAGACCTCATTTTCGAGGGTCTGCGCTTCATGGTGACACATTATGCAAAAGCCCAAGCTAATATTTAGGGAGTTTGTCGCAAAACATTATTGTGTTCACTGATGCTTTCTGGACTTCGGTTAAAGGGGATAGCATTTTATCTTCTTGAAGCCGAGCCAGTACATATGTTACGAAATCTTGAGCGGCTAGGCTGTTGGTGTGCCAACTTCGTAGTATGTCTTGCAGATGCGCTGGGAAATTTTGTTTTTCTAGGTCGTATAGCTTTTGGTCTAGTTCGTCGCTCATTTTTTCTAATGACGGCGGCGGTGCAGGTAGCGTTTCTTTGAACTCGCCCTCTTGGTTGGACGTGATTACCATGTTTATATAGTCGGTGTTGTTTTCGGGGACTAGGTAATTTTTGTCGTATAGGCGTTTGAAATGGTCGGCGTTTGCAGGTGACTTGGTTAGTTTGCCGTCCATGTAGTTGTATAGGTTTACATAGTCTTCGTAGCGATTTTCGTTGTAGTTGGCGGTTCGGTTGTCGAAGTAAGATTTTAATTGCCACGAACTTACTACGTCTTCTGGGCTGTCACCCCAACGGGTCATGTTGCTTGATGCTGTGTATTTTGATAGGTTGTAACTTAGTTCGCCTACTTCGTTTGCACGAGACAAGACTGCACCTGCTATATAATCGCCACCGTCTTTGCGCTTTACGCGAAGCCTTGACGTGTAAAATGTGTCGGGCTTGAAGCTAAGTTTATTCAAGCAGGCAAATGAAATTATCGTCCAGTTTAGAAGATTTTCGTCGCCATTGGGGGTGTAGATGTCGCTGCGGTTTTTCAGCGATTCCAGCACCAGAGGAATGTATTGTTCGCATACAAGTTTTGCGGCATCTTTTAATAGACCTGTCCGACAACTAACGAACGCATCTAAAATTGTATAAGCTTGCAATTAATTTAACCCTAAGCAAGCCTCGTTTACCTTTGCCGCGATAAGTTTCTTTGCAAATTCTGAAGATT
>Ga0123355_10001826_pt1 | contig 29793 bp, 30 predicted proteins | sample TergutEmb28metaG_3_FD_89872 | JGI IMG/M metagenome (GOLD analysis project Ga0123355, IMG submission 89872) | Embiratermes neotenicus P1 segment gut microbial communities from Petit-Saut dam, French Guiana - Emb289 P1 | ecosystem: Host-associated > Arthropoda: Insects > Digestive system > Gut ... | reverse complement strand
ATCACTTTCACAATGTTTGTTCCCGTGGGAACACCTGCGGGTATGTTAAACAGTAGCGCAGTAGTAACTGTGGACTGCAGGACACACATCGATATTACTGAAGACGGCGACAGCGAAGTATCTGTAGTGGTTGCATCGTAGCCAACTTTAACGGCTTGAGTTCTGTAGCAATACAGGATTCAAGCTTTTTTTATGCTCATCAAGCGTTGGGGGACGTGAGAACTATTAATTTTTTCTAAGAATATGTCTTGGGGTTGTCACTAAGCTGTGATAAAATGTCTCCTAGTATGTAAAAGCGACGGAGGGGTCTTTTTGTCCGGTCAGGCACAAACTCCAATTACAAAAGGTACGATACTAAACCTAAGCTCCAACCAGGACGTGTACGACCGTGGGGAGCGTTATTTTCGCGACGGCAAAATTATTTCTTTTGCACTGGCAGAAGATGTTAATGCAGAACCAACTATCCGCTCTACCGTACAGGGGCATTACAAAAACTACGATGTTACAGTAACGTTAGACACAAAAGGTGGAGTTAAAACCTACGGTTGTAGTTGCGAAAGCCACAGCATTTGGCGCGGTGCGTGCAAACATGTTGTGTCTGTTTTGTTTGCCCATGCAGAGGGCAGTACGCGTTTTGTTTCTGCCAGCCGCATGCGCCGCTATGTAAACGAGCTAACAACCAAACTCGAAAATATTGTTTTTGAAAATATAAACGAAACCTTTAAATTACCAGCCCTTGTGTGTAGCGGGGTTAAACTGATGCCAACTTTGCATTCTACGGGGCGTAATAGCTTGTATCTTACGTTTAGCATTGGGCAATTACGCATGTACTTAATTAAAAATATTGCCCAGTTTGTGGAGAGTTTTAATACAGGTGAAGAAATTAAATATGGTGATGCATTAACCCTTGTGCATAAACAAGAGTTTTTTGATTCAAACTCGCAAGAGTTGCTTAATTTTATTTTTCGCGAAACCAATATCATTACAGAAACAGGCAACCGCCTGGGCCGCCAGTTTCAAATTACGCCATCATCTATTACTGCAAGCCGGGAGCTTCATCTTACGGAACGCAATATCGACAGTTTTTTTGATTTGTTTAACGGGCGAACCATTGAAGCCGCAACGGATTTTGGCAAGGAAGTTGCACTTTTAGAACAAGTGCCGGGCATTACTTTGAATGTAAAATATAGCGAAACAGAATTGCAAGTGAAAGCCGATTCTTTTGAATATCGCAGCTTTAAGGGCGGCAAATACCACTACTTTCTTTCCGGCAACAAGTTTTACCGTATGCCAAAAGCCGGCGGGCTTGTACTCGACACATTAATTGCCGCATTAAAAGAAACTCCCGCTTTAGAAATTTCAATGGCAGGGGCAGACATGCAAAAATTTGTATCTGTTATTCTGCCCGCTTTAAAACAAGCAGGCGTAACTGTGACGGAAGAAGGAACGCCAGAGCTTGCGCCGCCTCTTACTACAAAACTATTTTTCGACGCGGAGAAAAAGGACATTACTTGCCGTGTTCAGTTTTGTTATGGCTCAATAAGCATTGACCCTTTTAGTACGGAAGTTACAGAAATAACACGCAACCTAAGCTTAGAGTACACTATTATTCGCGTGCTTGAATCTAAAGGTTTTATTAAGAATGCTAAAAAAGGTTTGTATCGCCTGAAAAGCGACGATTTAGCGTTCCAATTTTTATCCGGAAAGCCTGATAACGGGATAGAAAATATAAAAGAATTTGCCGAAATATTTGTTAGCGACAAATTGCAGAAGAAAGCAGCAAAAGCGGCGGCTCCAGGCCTTGGGTTACGGCTTTCCGGCAACCTGTTGCAAGTGTCTATGGACGATAACAACTACAACATTACAGAACTTATGGATGTGCTGGAGTCTTATCGTTTGCGTAAAAAATATCATCGCTTAAAAGATGGCAGCTTCCTATCATTAGATGAAGGCGAAGTTGTAGATACGGTAAACTTTTTAGATAGCTTGGACATAAGTACAAAACAAATAAGCGGCAATAATATAAACTTACCTGCGTACAAGGCGCTGTACGCAAGCGAAATTGGGAAAAATATAAAAAAAGACAAGGGTTTAAGCGCGCTCTTGTCTCATTTCGATGTGAACACAAAGCCAAAATTTAAAGTGCCTAAAGGCATGGGCGCTATATTAAGAGAATACCAAAAGACAGGCTACTGCTGGCTAAAAACCCTTGCGCATTTTAATTTTGGCGGCATACTTGCCGACGACATGGGGCTAGGCAAAACTTTGCAAGTGATAACATTGCTGGCGAGTGATAAAAAAGGCGTATCGCTTGTGGTGTGCCCGACCTCGCTTTTGTTTAACTGGCAAAATGAGATTATGCGTTTTGCACCGGGTTTAAAGTCGCAAATTATTTCCGGCACGCCGGAAAAACGTAGCGAACTTATACAGCAAAGCGGTTGCGATGTATTTATCACAACATACGATATGCTAAAACGAGATATAGAACAGTACCAAGGCTTAGAATTTAATTATTGTATAGCGGACGAAGCACAAAACATCAAAAACCCAGCCACACAAGCGGCAAAGGCGGTTAAACAAATAAACAGCCGGGTGCGTTTTGCCCTTACAGGCACACCAATAGAAAATACGCTATCCGAGCTATGGTCAATTTTCGATTTTATTATGCCGGGCTTTTTGCACTCACTGCATAAGTTTGTAAGGGTGTACGAGACACCAATTATTAAACATAACTGCCCAGAAACAGCTGCTAAACTCCGCAAGCAAATATCACCCTTTGTTCTAAGGCGAATCAAGCAGAATGTTCTAACAGAATTGCCCGAAAAAACAGAAAAGACCTTGCAGGCCGAAATGACACCTGAGCAAAAAAAGATATACCAAGCCAACCTTTTAGATGCAATTGGTTTGCTGGATAAAACCGACAACAAAGTACAAATACTTGCGCAGCTTACGCGTTTGCGCCAAGCATGTTGCCATCCGTCGCTATTTTTGGATGGTTACAAGGGGGGCAGCGGCAAGTTAGCGTTAGCTATAGAAACTATTCAAATTGCGATAGAATCCGGGCATAGAGTTTTATTATTTTCGCAGTTTACAAGCATGTTGGAGTTAATAAAAGCCGCATTAAGCAAAGCGGAAATTGCGACACCGGATAAAAGGCAAGCAAAATATTTCTACCTTGATGGCAGTATAAAAGCCAAAGAGCGAATGGATATGACCGAAAGGTTTAATGCCGGGGAAGGGGAGCTCTTTCTTATCTCGTTAAAAGCAGGCGGTGTGGGGCTTAACCTAACAGGCGCAGATGTTGTAATACATTTCGACCCTTGGTGGAACCCATCCGTTATGGACCAAGCCAGCGACCGCGCGCACAGATACGGGCAAGAAAAGGTAGTGCAGGTGATTAACATCGTTGCAAAAGATTCTATAGAGGAAAAAATTATGGAGTTGCAAGACAAAAAGCGCGATTTGATTGACTCTGTTGTAACAGAAGGTGGCAGTTTTATCAGCTTATTGTCAGAAGACGAAGTGAGAAAACTGTTTGCCGAATAAAAATAGGAGGTTTACATGTTTACAAAACAAGATTTACTATCGCATCTAACTAACATTGGTGTTAACCCAACAGGCACGTTAAAGGTGCATATTTCTTACAAAGCCATAGGTGAGGTAGACGGCCGTGGCGACACCGTGCTGGACGCACTTACCGAATACATGAAAGACGGCCTGCTAGTGCTACCAGCCCACACATGGGCGCATACACGGGAAAATAACCCCATCATGGATGTGTTGCATACAAAAAGCTGCGTTGGTGTGCTAACGGAAATGTTCCGCAAAAGGGAAGGGGTGTTGCGTTCGTTACACCCCACGCATTCTGTTGCGGCTTTAGGAAAAAATGCGGCGGAATTTGTAGCCGGAGAAGAGAAAATTGGTACCCCCGGCGGTGAGGGCGGCACATATCACAAACTGTGGCAACAAAATGCGCAAATATTACTCATTGGTGTTAACTTCGAGCGTAATACATTCATACATGGCATAGAAGAATGGGACGGTGCAGAAGGCTCTATATCCGACAAGACGGAAGATTATTTTGTAATAAACTACGCCGGGCAGCGGTTACATACACCACAAAACAGACATTGTGCACACTTAGGGTCTGGTACATTTTGCAAACTGGAGCCGCAAGCCATAAGCGAAGGTGTTTTAACCCTTGGTAAATTTGGCAACGCAACAACAAGGTTGATGAATGCAAAAGAATTGCGCAGTATGGTCGCACCATTATTAAAACAAAACCCCCGTTATTTGCTGGGGTATTAAAAGGAGAGATAAAAATGGAGCAAAAAATCCAAGATTTCAAAGCGTACTTAGACAGGTTAAATACCCTAGGCGGTATCATGTCTGTTTTAAGTTTCGACTCAAGCACCATTGCACCGGATGGCGGCATAGCTCAACGTGCAAAACGCATGGGCTTTTTAGAGCTTGAAATTTTTAAGCTGCAAACCAGCCCAGAAATGAAAGCGCACCTAGACGCACTTACACCACACTTAGCAGAACTAGATACCGTAACCGCTGCAATGTACAACAAGGCAAAAAAAGATTACGACCGTGGCACAAAAATTCCACCCGAAAAAGTACAAGCGTACGAAATGCTGGCGACAGAAGCGGAAGGCGTGTGGGCAAAAGCAAGGAAAGAGAACGATTTTGCAGCATTCGCACCATATCTAAAGCGCCTTATTGCATTCAAAAAAGAGTTTTTGGAGTTGCGCAAAGATGAAATGCCGGCAGGCGGCGTATTGTACGATATTTTCCTAGACGATTTTGAAGCAGGAATGACAGTGGAAAAATACGACGACTTCTTTAACAAACTAAAAGCAACCATTGTGCCTTTGGTTAAAAAAATCGCCGCATCAAAAAAAGAAATAGTAGGCGGTTTTGCAGCACTTGATATTGATACACAGCGCAAACTGTCCGACATTCTTGCAAGCGAAGTTGGCTTTGACCAAAACCGCGGTTATATTGGCGAAGCAGCACATCCATTCTGCGGCGGGCCGGATAAAACCGACGTGCGTATAACCACCCGTTACGACAAAGACGACCTGTTCTCTTCTTTCTATGGAATAATGCACGAATGTGGTCACGCAATTTACGAGCAAAATATAAGCGATGATATTGCAGACACCATCTTAGGCACAGGCACATCCATGGGCATGCACGAAAGCCAAAGTCGCTTTTACGAGAACGTAATCGGACGGAGCTTACCGTTCTGGCAGTACATCTCTCCAAAGCTAAAAGAAATCCTACCCGCTGAATTCGGCAGCGTAACCCCGCAAATGTTCTACGAATGGACAAACCGTTCCGAGGCATCTCTTATCCGCGTAGAAGCAGACGAACTAACCTACGGCTTGCACATTGTTATCCGCTACGAAATAGAAAAAATGATTTTTTCCGGGCAAGTAGAAGTAGAAGATTTGCCAAAGCTTTGGAACCAAAAATACGAAGAATATCTAGGCCTAACCCCACCAACCGACGCAAACGGCGTAATGCAAGACATACACTGGAGCATTGGTTTGATGGGTTATTTCCCAACATATGCGTTAGGCTCTGCATATGCGGCACAGTTCCTCTACTACATGAGAAAAGAAATGGATGTAGACGCATTAATTAAAAAAGGTGATATAGCCGCCATTACAAACTGGTTAAAAGAAAAAATCCATAAGCACGGCAAGGTGTATACACCAAACCAGCTTATGGAAATGAATTTTGGAGAACAATTAAATGGCGAGCATTTTGCTAAATATTTAGAAGAAAAATATTCAGAATTATACGGACTCTAATTTTAGCAAAAATTCTTTAACCCCCAGCCCGCCGCCGTAACCAACCAGCTTACCATTCGCCCCAATTACCCTATGGCAGGGTATAATAATACTTATCGGGTTGTTATGGTTTGCACCGCCCACAGCACGTACAGCCTTAGGGTTGCCAATTTGCACAGCAAGTTCTTTGTACGAAACTGTTTTACCGTAGGGTATGGCCTGCAACGCTTGCCAAACAGTTTTCCTAAACGCAGTACCGGCAGGGTTAACCGGCACAGTAAATTCCTTTAACTTGCCGGCAAAGTACAAATCAAGTTCATGTTTCACTTTTTCCAAAACAGCGGAATCTTCCGCTGTTTTTATTTTGGTTTCACCCAAAGAAGAGGGCGTAGTAACGCCCCCTTTAAAATATAGTTCAGTTATCTTGCCCTCGTTAGCAGAAACAAAAATCTTGCCAAAAGGGGATGTATATAAAATAGTACCCATTCTATTATAACCCCGCCACGCTTAACTCATTAACCAACACAGAAGGCATACCCATCCCAGTGTGCGAGAACTTCAAGTCTGAGCCCACTTCGGCTATGTCTTTAAGCATATCATAGAAATTGCCAGCAACAGTAATCTGCTCTATAGGTTTAACTATTTTGCCACCCTCTACAAGATAACCATCAGCAGAAAATGAGAAATCGCCGCTTACAGGGTTTGCGCCGGAGTGCAAGCCCGCAAGGTCTGTGATAATGATACCCTTTTCTATGCCGCTTACAAGTTCGTCATAACTCTTCTTACCGGGACTTAAATAAAAGTTTGTTGTGCCTGTAGTAATTGCACTGCCAAAACTAGCCTTAGATGCATTGCCTGTAGACTTTACCCCATCTTTAGCAGCAGATTTTGTGGTATACAATAGCGTTTTCAAAATGCCGTTTTCAATTACCGCCTTGTTTTGCGAAGCTACACCTTCTGCATCAAATGCAGAAGACATCAAACTCAAATCGCAAATGCCATCATCACGCAGGGTAACAAACGGTGCGGCAATAACTTCCCCAACTTTAGATTTGTTAAGTAGCGAGAACCCTTTTTGGCACAACTCCGCCACAAATACAGAAGAAAAAACTTCAAATAAATCGCGAGCGGTTGCGTCTGTAAACAGCACGTTGTACTTGCCGCTTGGCACAGATTCTGCACCAAGGTAGCTGATGGCAGTATCAACGAGTTTTTTTACGAATGCTTTGTAGTCAAATTTAGCAAAATCTCTGCCGCTCCATATTTCCATCGCACTTTTCATTATGCCGTTTTCTTCCACGCGGGCTATGCAATACGCTACAGCGATATTCTTTTTTTGCGATACATTTAACCCATACGAGTTGGCAATAGCGGTTGCACTTTCTATTGTCATAACCGTGCAGTAGTCAATCATTTTTACTCTAGGGTCAAGCGATAGACCGTATTTCTCCATATCCAGTGCCAAATTGATTTTTTCTTCACTACCAACGTTACTTAAATTCGGATTGTACGAGTTTACCTCCGGGTAAGTTTCGTCTCCGGGGTATAGCTTTTCAATTTCATCATCTTCTATGATAGTAGCGTTGCCTATTGCGTTTTTTAACAAACTGGGTATAAGTGCCGGGTCTAAATTCTCTGTATAGGAATAACCCATTTTGCCATCAAAGGTGCCCCTAAAACCAACGCCTTCTGTAGAGGTATCTTTATGCTCGGCAAGTTCGCCATCTAGCACCCGTGCAGAAAAGCTGCTGCCGGCAGAGTAGAACATTTCATAGTCCGCAAAGCCCATTTCTTTCGCTTGTGTGGACAACTTATCTTTGAAAATATCAAAAGTAGCCATTACTTCCTACCTCCTACCGTAAGTTCTTTAACACGTATCATTGGTTGGCCAACATCGGTTGGCAGCGAGCCGCTTATGCTGCCGCACATGCCTTGTCCTGGGGCAAAATTGTCCCCAACACGGTCTATATCTAAAAGAATTTCGTGCCCCTTGCCAATTAAAGTTGCGCCGCGCACAGGTTCGGCTATTTTGCCGCCCCGCACCAAATAACCTTCCAACACAGCAAAGTTAAATGCACCAGAAGAAGGGTCTACAGAGCCGCCACCCATTTTCTTTGCATATAGGCCGTATTCTGTTGCGCCAATAATATCTTCGGGTTTGTCTTTGCCCGGTAAAATGTATGTGTTGGTCATACGGGAAGTAGGGGAGAACTTGTAAGATTCGCGCCTGCCGCTACCTGTAGAAGGCATACCCATTTTCAAGCCGTTTAGATAGTCTACAAGATAGGATTTTAAAACACCGTTTTCTATAAGGACATTGCGGCGAGTTGATGTGCCTTCGTCGTCTACATTAAGTGAGCCCCAAACGCCCGGCAATGTACCGTCATCTATAGCGTTAACAAGTGGAGATGCAATAACTTCCCCCATTTTGCCACAGAAAGTGGATGCGCCTTTAGCAACAGATGTTGCCTCTAAGCTATGCGCGCAAGCCTCGTGGAATAACACGCCACCAAAAGCATTGTCTATAATTACAGGCATTTTACCACTTGGGCACAGGTCTGCTTTTAGCATGGTAACAGCTGTGCGGGCAGTATCTCTGCCAATTTCGGGCATATCCAAAGTCTCGATAAACTCAAAACCGCCTTTTGCACCCGGCGCAAAATAGCCTGTTTGTTTTTCGTTTGCTTCAGACGCTACAGATTCTATAAAAACTCTAGTGCGTACACGGTTGTCTTCCGCCCAAACCCCGGCGGAGTTTGCTATCAGTACATGCTGGTTAACATGCCCGTAGTTGCCAGAAGTTTGTGTTACTAACGGGTCGTAGGCATAAGATGCGTCGGATGCAGTACGTAAGATGTCTGCAATGGTTTTTTTGCCTACTTTTTCAGGAGGGATAACAAGATTGTCTGCAAATTTTGATGGTGTGATGTTGGCAATGACTGCCTGTGGTGGTTTCCCTGTTTTCAAGCTGGCCTTTACTGCTCCAGCAGCATCTTTAGCAAGTTTTAACAAAGTGTCACGGCTTGTGTTGTTGGTGTAAGCATACAATGCGCTTGTACCAAAAATAATGCGCAAACCAAGCCCAGAGTCGATACCCCAGTTTGCTTTTTCCACCTTGCCGTTTAGCATGGTGATGCTGTCTCTTTCTGTGTTTTCCATAAAAATTTCCGCAAGGCAACCGCCTGTGGAAAGTGCTACGGACAGTACATCATAAACTAGCTGTTTGTCTAGCAAGTCAAACACCTCCTTGAGATTTGTTAGATAGTATAGTACGAGTGTTGGTGTGTCAAATTTTCTAAGAATTTTCTTAGGTTGACACACAGCTATAAAGGTTTTATACTTTATAAAGTATTTCCCCTTTATAAAGGTAAAATACTTTATACCGTAAGGAGGCAATCATGGCAGACATCCTAGACACCCGCCAGCATAAAAATATGCTTTTCGATTTTTATGGCGGCATGTTAACAGACAAACAAAAAAAGGCCTATACTCTCCACACGGTAGAAGATTGCTCTATTGCGGAAATAAGCGAAGAAATGGGGACAACTCCTCAAGCGGTTGTAGATATAATGCGTCGTTCTACCGCCCAGCTAGAAAATTACGAGAAAAATTTGGGGTTGGTTTCTAAGCATATCTTCCGCCAAGTTATAGAAGAAGGCATTGAAAACGACCTTCAAAAATTGGAATCATTTAACCAGCCGCAAGTTACTGAAACAGCACAAAATATCAGAAGGTTGATGGGAAGCATATATGGCATTTGAAAATTTAGGTGAAAAACTCCAAGGTGTTTTTAAAAAACTAACCGGTAAAGGCCGCCTTACAGAAAAGGACGTAAAGGAAGCAATGCGCGAGGTGCGTCTTGCCCTTTTAGAGGCGGATGTTAACTTTAGAGTGGTTAAGGACTTTGTTAACGGAGTTACAGAAAAAGCTATTGGGCAGGGTATCTTAGAGGGCATTAACGCCGGCCAGCAAGTAATTAAATTTGTGCGGGAAGACCTTATCACCCTTATGGGTTCGACCCAAAGCCAACTTACATTTGCGTCTAAGCCGCCCACGGTGTACATGATGGTAGGTTTACAAGGTGCGGGAAAAACAACCAGCACAGGTAAACTAGCGGGTATTTTGCGCAAACAGGGCAAGCGTCCGTTATTGGTGGCCTGTGATATATATCGCCCGGCGGCTATAAAGCAGTTGCAAATAGTAGGCAAAACATATGATATTCCTGTTTTTGAAATGGGAGACAAGGTTAGCCCTGTAACAATTACAGAAAATGCGTTAAAACACGCCGCAAACGAAGGCAACGACGTTGTAATCATAGACACCGCAGGGCGTTTGCACATAGACGACACACTTATGGAAGAATTGCAGCAAATTCGCGCAGTTGCAAAACCGCAAGAAATTTTGCTTGTAATAGATGCTATGACAGGACAAGATGCAGTAAATGTAGCCCAAACTTTTGATGAAAAGCTGGGACTAGACGGCATAATTGTAACCAAGCTGGACAGTGACACCCGTGGTGGCGCGGTGCTGTCTGTTAAGGCTGTAACTGGCAAGCCTGTAAAGTATGTAGGTATGGGCGAAAAGCTAGAAGATATGGAGCCCTTCCACCCCGACCGTATGGCAGGGCGCATACTTGGCATGGGCGACGTGCTTACATTAATAGACAAAGCCCAGCAAGCCTTTGACGAAAAGCAAGCGGCGGAACTTGAGCAAAAAATGCGCTCGAATGCTTTCACTTTAGAAGATTTCTTATCACAGATGCAGCAAATGAAAAAAATGGGCCCGCTCAAAGATATTTTAGGTATGATGCCCGGCATAGACCAAAATGCACTTGCTGGCGCAAATATAGACGAAAAGGCTATGGCGCATACCGAGGCTATAATCCAGTCCATGACTCCGCAAGAGCGACGTAACCCAGATATAATAAACGGCTCGCGCAAAAGGCGTATTGCCAATGGCTGCGGGCGCACAGTGCAAGACGTAAACCGTCTTATCAAGCAATTTGACGACATGCGCAAGATGATGAAAAACATGATGGGCGGCGGGGGCATGTTTGGCAAAAAAGGTAAGTTTGGCAAAGGCAAATTGCCATTCTTTGGAGGCTAAAACAATAGCGATATTTCGCGTTAATATAGATAAAAATCATAATCTCAAGGAGATGTAAGAAAAATGGTAAAAATCCGTTTAAAAAGATTGGGCGCAAAAAAAGCACCTTTCTACCGTATTGTAGTAGCAGACAGCAGAACCCCACGTGATGGCAAAGTGCTTGAAGAAATTGGCACATACGACCCAGGCAAACAGCCTTCTGAAATCCGCGTAGATGCAGAAGCTGCAAAAAGCTGGCTTGCAAAAGGTGCACAACCAACAGACACCGTTCGCGCCCTTTTGAAAAAAGCAGGTGTATAAGCAATGAAAGAACTTTTGATTACATTAGCAAAAAATTTGGTTTCAAAGCCGGAACATGTTCAAGTAGAAGAAGAACGTGACGGAGATATTGTTACATTGCGCCTTAAAGTAGCAGACGACGACATGGGCAAAGTAATAGGCAAACAAGGCCGCATTGCCCGTGCTATTCGTACAGTTGTTAAGGCTGCGGCTGTAACAGAGAATGTAAAAGTTAATGTAGAGATTGGTTAATATGAAACCGCCCCGCCAATGGGGTTTAAGTTGGCGGGGCGGTTTTAGTTTAAAGGATTGATTCTATGATACATATAACAAACCAACAAGCACGGCAATTCCTACTACTCAAGCACGGCTTAATAGGCGAACATAAATTCATTGGCAAGCAGGGCGCACTAGACTTCATCCGCCAAACAGGATGCATCCAGTTTGACCCTGTAGACTTGTGCGGGAAAAATGCCGAGATAACGCTTGGGTCAAGGGTAAAGGGCTTCAAAAAGGACATGCTTGGCGAACTACTATACAAAGACCGCGCATTATTCGATTATCCAGACAAACAACTCTCGATTATCCCAATAGAATATTGGCCATACTTCGCGCGGCTTAGGCAAGCGGCACGGGACAACCTTTCCCGCCACCCCGAAATTGGGGAACACATAGACGCTTTCCGCACCTACATAAAAGAAAACGGAGCAATATGCTCCGATGATATAAAAATTGATGGCACCACCACATGGTGGTCAGCAATAAATTGGAGCGCGGGCGGCAAGATGTCCCGCTCGGTACTGGAACAAATGTATTCCAGTGGAGATTTAGCCGTACACCACAAAAAAGGTGCGCGCAGGTACTACGACCTTGCCGAGCGGCATTTTCCTTCCGAGTTGCTAAATACCTCCGACCCATTGCCCGACGATTTTGCCCACCAAAAATGGTGTATCCTTCGCAGAATAGGTGCGACAGGTCTTTTATGGAATCGCAATTCCGATGCGTTCATAGGTGTTTGGGGATTAACCGCAGATGCCCGCAGCAAAGCGTTTGAAGAGTTACTAAACGAAGGTGAGATAAGCAAAATTATCGTCGAGGGCGGAAAATTCTATATCCTATCACGCGATATTCCCCTTATGAATAAAGTGTTAGAAAATCCGCCACTCAGACCACGTTGCGCATTTATCGCGCCACTAGACCCTTTGATGTGGGATAGGAAACTAATCAAAGCTATCTTTGACTTTCACTATTCGTGGGAAATTTACACTCCGCCGCAAAAAAGAAAATACGGCGCATATGTATTACCGATTATTTTCGGCGAAAATTTCATCGGGCGCATAGAAGCTGTTTGCGAGCGAAAAACCAAAACACTTGTGATAAAAAATATTTGGTACGAAGATAATGTGAAACAAACAAAAAAGCTAAATGCGGCAATCGACAAGTGCATTAAAAATTTTGCTGCGTTTAACGATTGTTCGACTGTAGAAGGACGTGCGACATGAACGAAATAGATAGCTATATCAGGGATTTTCCCGAAGAAGTGCAAGCGCGGCTAAACACAATCCGCAACCTGATAAAAGAATTGGTGCCCGAGGCAACCGAACGTATCTGCATGAGAATGCCAACATTCGACCTAAACGGTAAATGGTTTATGCACTTTGCAGGTTATAAAAAACATATCGGTTTCTACCCTCAACCATCAGGCATTACTGCATTTGCAGGCAAATTAAAGGAATATAAATCATCCAAAGGTGCGGTGCAATTTCCGCTAAGCAAACCTTTACCCATTGATTTGATACGAGAAATAATCGAGTTTAGGGTTAAGGAGCAGTTACAACAATGACAAATGCCGAAATACTACAAATAGCAATGAAACAACACGCAATAGACGCAAATTGTTCGCCTGATGATTTTTTAAAAACAGAAAACGTAATTGTTATTTCAAAACCGAACGAAAATGCCTGCCGCTATTTAAACCTACCCTTTTTCTGCGATTTAATAACTTATGGCAATAACATTGTGGCCTCTGTAGATGAACGTGTGTATGACTTTGTAAAAAGGTATATAAACACAAAATACCCACACAGCTGTTTTGAAACGCCAAAAATACATGAGCTAACAAACGAATTTGCCCAGTACGGCTTTATACCATGCTATCAAGCAGAATATTGGCTACCCGATGTAGAAATTCTAAAGCCGCTGGACTGCAAGTATGAAATGCGGTTGCTGGAGAAGGAAGACTTCGCCAATTTATATGTACCGGAGTGGGGCAATGCACTATCCGAAAAGCGCAAGCATTTAGATATGCTGTGCCTTGGTGCATATGACGATAACAAATTAATAGGGCTCGCCGGTTGCTCTGCCGACTGCGACACGATGTGGCAAATTGGCATAGATGTTCTGCTAGAATACCGCAAACAAGGCATAGCCGCCGCCCTAACTTCACGGTTGGCTATCGAAATTTTAAAGCGTGGCAAAGTGCCTTTTTATTGCTGTGCGTGGTCAAACCTAAGTTCTGCACGAAATGCAATAAAAAGTGGTTTCCGCCCCGCGTGGGTGGAACATACGGCAATTGAAAAAACAAAAGCGTTGGGTTAAGGAGAAACAAAAATGTCAGATTATAAGAATCGTATCGTATCTCTCGAACGTGAAAAATGGCAAGGCCATAAAATTGCAAAATTTCATTACACAGCCAACGCTTATTACGATGTGGAAATTAATCGCACAGGCACAGATTTTCAAGTATCCTTTATCAAAAAGCCGCTTGACACACCTTTTAAAAATAACTCAGACCAGTACGATATTTTATTTCAGCCATGGTTTGAAAATGTAAAAGCGTGGGGAATAGTAGAAAACGAGCGCTTAATCGCCGTTATAGAAACCGCTGTAGAGGAGTGGAGCAACCGACTTCGCATAACAGAACTGTGGGTAGATGACGCACACCATCGTAAGGGTATTGCTACCGCATTAATGGATATTGCCATGCAGCGGGCAAAAGACGAAAAACGCCGGGTTATCATACTCGAAACGCAGTCATGTAACGTAGGTGCAATAGAGTTTTATCTTACCTACGGTTTTACACTAGTCGGCTTTGATGCTTGCGCTTATCAGAATAATGATTTAAAGCGCAAAGAAGTACGGTTGGAGTTTGGGATACTACTTTAACTGCTGTAATCCTCTAGCAATCGTAGCAGCTCATCTTCCGAGTAAACCGCAATGCCTTCTGCAAGGCGTTCTTGTTCTTCTTGGGGTAGGGCAGCAGTTGAAATATTTGTAATGGTTCTTAGATGGCTTGCGCTTTCCCCGTCTTTTGGGGCGTAATAAACCACTATCAAACCGTCCCGTGAAGATACTAGAAATATATTTTCTTCGGCTAGTTCAGTAAAAACTTCTAACCCAGGGTTTTGCTCTATAATTCGTGGCACCACGTCTGGGCTAAAAACGGCATATGCCGCTGCTTCAAACTCGTTTGCAGTTTGGTCGGCGGTATTTTTTATTTCCTCTGCATCATGTGGCGAAAAAAATGCATACCCCAACCCAAGCCCTAAACAAACGGACAAAACACAGGTTGTGATATGCAATAAAATATCTTGTTTTCTCATGTCAGACACCTCTCTTACAGAGAGTATCGACATTTGCAGGAAAAATATACCTACACTCTTATTTAACTATCTTAGCGTCGCCCCAAGTGCGCTCTAGGTCGTAATAATCCCTGGATTCTTGGTCAAACAAATGTACGACAATAGAGCCAAAATCCATTAATACCCAGTTGCCGCTACCAACACCTTCTCTATGTCGTAAGGCAAACCCATGCGCAATTAACGTTTCTTCTGCGGTGTCTGCTAGCGCGGCAAGTTGTGGCGCGCTGCCGCCTGTTGTAATTAGAAAAAAGTCTGCAATGGGGGTAACATCTCTTAAATCCAACAGTACAATGTCCTTACCAAATTTCTTATCCAATGCTTCTTTTAACGCCTTTGCGGCTGCAAATTCTTTTTCTGTCATGTATGTTTTCTCCTTTAAGCGAATTCTTTTAAACGTTTGCGGAAGTGCACAAAATTTTCAAAACTTACTTCTTCTGGCACACCGTGGTCGCATTGCGGTAGGTATCCGCCGTGTTTTACCATAAAGGGCATAATGCGGTCTATTTCGCGGTCTATTGCTTCTTTGCCTTCTGCCAAAATACGTTTGTCAATGCCGCCGCGCATAAGCATTTCTGGGTATTGTTTGCGTATTTCTACAACATCTAGGCCGCTGGCAACTTCAAATGGATTAAAATAGTTTGCACCAATTTCTTGGTACACCGGAATAACCGGACGCATATCTCCATCCGTGTCAATTTGTATATGAAAACCTTTGCCGCCTTGGCGGTTTTTTATGTTGGTTATAAGCTGTTGGTAATAGGGAAGCAAAAATTCCCTCATCATATCAGGTGAAATAAGCGGCCCGGCTTTGTAGCAAATATCTTCTGCAAAGAATAAATCTTCTATTGTGTAAGGGGCAATCAATTTTTGATGTGCCGCAGTTACAGCGTCTGCTAAATTAAACCAAGTCCGCATCATGTCATGTATAAGGTCGGGGTCATCGTAGAACATGTATAGTGTATCTTCCGGCCCCATAAGTGAACGCAAATACATATAACCGCCAATAGTGCTTTGCCCCAGCATTGCGCCTTTATCTAACCTTTCACGCAGCCATCTAATACTATCATCCGGTTCCGGACGGCCTTCGGATGTTGGGTTAAGCCGCCACTTTACATCCTCTTCCCATGTTTTACGGTCTTTTACAGGATGGCCAACATACTCAGGCATAAAACCATTTCTGCGCCCTTTGAAATATAGCACTTGTCGCCCGGCGTAGTCTTGTACGAGTTCGTACTTGCCTCTGTCTTCCAGTACCTTTGTTTCAAAGTGTGGGACAAATGCGGCCTCACACCAGCCAAGCCGCCCCATGTAGTACATGCCTGTGGGTTCTATCCCGCAAATTTCGTTAAGCTCTGCTTCATCTTTAATATGCCCTTCACCAATCCAACGGTCTAGGCAGTAGTAGCCAAACTCGTGCATAAGTATTGGGGCATTTGGTTTCCGGGCATAAAAATCTTTGGTTTTTTTGTAAATCACTTCTGTCATTCCAGTTCACTCCTTAGGGTCTCCAGTGCGTCTTCCGACCAGTGATGCAGGGCTTTACCTCTTTTGGCATCAATGTCTCGCATAGCGGTAAGACCAATCTCTAGTGCTTTGTTTATATTGCTATACGCGTGCTCGCGCATTTCTTTTAATGGGTAATAGTCGTCCCTAAATGGCTCTATAAAATCCGCAAGCAAAATTATTTTATCTAACAGGGTCATGTTTTTATGGCCTAAAATATGAAATTTTATGGCCTGTAAAATTTCCGGGTCTGTTACAAAATAATCTTCTTCGGCTGCTTTTGCGCCCAATAGCCCGTGGGCTAAGTCTATGTGCGCTTTTATAATCGGGTCAATTTCAATGCCCCATTTTTTGCACAATATCCGCTTTTTATCTGCGCCATATTCTTTTGTGGTGTCGTGCAACAGTGCCGCCCAGCGGGCTTTGTTTATATCTGCGCCGTAATGGTTTGCAAGCTTTTCCGCCTCTATTACCACACCTAAGGAATGCTTGAACCGTTTTGGTGTCAGATGTCTTTTTAGCTTGTCCTTCGCCCAATCAAAATGCGCTTCAGACAAATTTAGCGTAGGGGTGTTGTATAGTCCATTTACTCTAATATAATTTTCTACTGATTTAGGAATAAGCGCGCAAACCGGCTTGTCTTGAGCAAAACTTTTGCGTACATATGTGCCGGAAATTTCTAAGCGGGGGCTTGTTAAAGCATGAATTTTTGCCCCATATTTTTTTTCTAACATTTTTATATGTGATTTAAGCTTAGCCGCATCATATCCGGGGCGAAGGACAGTAATGAACTCGCACATTTTTAACAGTTCTTTTGGATTTTTCCATGTAAGAATGCTCTCCAATGAGTCTTGTCCTAATACAAAATAAATTATGCAGCCGGGGGCGCAAAGTTTTTTAATTTGGTGCAGGGTATCTATTGTGTAACTTGTATCGGTTTTGTCTATTTCTATTCGAGAAACATCCAGCCCCGGGTTGTGGCAAATAGCTTCTAAAATCATACTGTATCTGTGTAGGGCGGGGGTTATGGGTTTAGTTGCTTTGTGTGGTGGTTGCCCGGTTGGGATAAATAAAACTTTTTGCGGATTGAATTTTTCCAAAACATTTTCTGCAATACTAATATGCCCGTTATGTATAGGGTCAAACGTGCCGCCAAGAATAGCAATTTTTGTACAGCGCTCTAGGTAGTCGTTCATAAGCACCTCCAAGACAACTATAACATATTTCCCGCCTGTCACACAAAATAAAGTTGTACATATAATGCACCAAAGAGCATATACTTTTGCTTGACTTATATAAGGAGGTAGCGACAGTGGCAGCATTTGAAATTAATGACAGCCCTATGCTGGCTGACATACCGAATGAAAGAGAAAGAGTTTGCGAACCCCAAGCAGCAGAGGACCGCAGGCGAGTAAAAGACGAATCCATTGTAGCGAACAAAGTTTACGATAGTTGCCGTCGGCAGAACTGTTTAACAGTTCGGGAATTGGGTCCTGCAAGGGCGTATAACCCAGAGACTCACTCCGAAGGCGAAATAATCGTGCCACCAGCGGATGCAGCATCTGTAAACATGGATAAGCTGACAATCCGGAAAATACAAGTTGTAGATAAACAGCCAAGCCCATTTAGGGCAGGTTATTGGGACACTACAGTAAGATTTTTATTTGGCTACTGTTTGGTTTTTAGAGATGCAAGCGGCAAAATAGTAGACAAAGTAGAATGTGCAAATGTGTTTAACATGAAAACAACTCTATTTGGCTCTGTTGGTGCAGATTTGGTTATTGGTACAGACTTGTACCGCACATTGGGCGATGCAAATGCGATGGCACCATTTATGTGGATAGAGGCCAAAGGCGTAGGGCTTGATGCAAAAATTCATCACCACCACCATGGCCATGGCCACGGCAAGCCTAATGTACACGTAACCATTGGTTTGTTCACAATTTTGTTATTGTTCCGCATGGTGCATTTGAATGTGCAATCTAAAGGTTTTATTGTGCCTGATGAATGCCCGGGGCAAAGCGACATTAACCCTTGCGATTATTTCTCTGATTTGGATTTCCCAATCGATATTTTCGCACCTCCGGTTAAGTAAATCTAAAAAAGCGACCTACGGGTCGCTTTTTGCTTGAATTTTCGGCCTTTTGGATGAAAGCTTTCAATACCGCATGAACACTGTATTTGCAGGCATTTTAAGCCACTATATATTTTATCCTCAAAACCGTTTCTGTTTTTGTATTTGTTATCACAATCAATGTGCCATTACTTAAAGAAACCGGAGCTTCTTCGTCCAGGAAGTTCTTTTTGAATTTCAGATTAGGGTTTTTACACCTTAACACAAGCTGTGGCATATGAGATGGTGCTTTGGGGCAGGGGAAGATAGCAATGCCTTCAAACTCCGCCGGCAACTCCTTTTTCAATAAAGCCGCCAACGTTGTGCTGTTGCCATACTCTATAAGGTTTCTATAAATAGGCGGTAAAGAATCAGACTCAATAACCAGTTTGCCGGTGAAAATGCGCTTTTTCTTCCCAACGATAATAAACGTAACACCGATAGCAAAAAGCACTGCGGAAATTACAAGCATCCAGGGGTTGCGCTCCGGTTCTTCTTCTGGATAGTAATCTTCTGTATATTCTGTAGCTGGCTCCGGAAGAAATTCTTCTACAATTGGGATGGGCTCTGGTTCTTCAACATAATATACGGGCAAATGCAATACCATCATTTCGGCAAATATGGCTGCCATTATTTCTGGTAAATCTTCTGCGGTATATGTTTCAAATGCTAGACCGCCAGTTTCATTCGCTATATTTTGTACTAAACTTCTATCCAGTGTGCCATCGTGGTTTAAGCCAATGCTAAATATGGGGAAACCAAGCTGCTTTGCAAGTTCTGTTGCCAAATATAAATCATGTTCTCCTTCTTCGTGCGTTCGAGTGCCCCTAGGGTTCAGACTAAGGTTGCCGTCGGTTAAAAAAATAATTATCGGCTGGCGGTCTGGTGTATGTAAATCTTCTAACAGTTGTATTGCCTTGAAAATGCCCGGTGCGTGGTCTGTCCAAGATGCGTAGGCAAGGCCGTTAACCCTACTGTGAAGGTAGCTGATATTTTCTTCCGTAAGCACAGTAAGCTCGTGGTAGAACGTAACACTTCCGGCGTATGCAACCAGCCCAATGCGGTCTGCTTCCGGGTTTAATTTGTTAATAAACATGTTTGTTGCGTAGTTTGCAAGCCTGTTTGGGTCTGCATCTGCCATAGACCAGCTTACGTCTATGATAACGATGGCATCGATGGGTACAAATTCCTGTGCTTGTGTTTGCGAAAAAATAAGGACAATAAAAATGACAGCGGCGGTTATATATTTCACATATCACATCCTATCTGACAATATAAGTTATTCGTGTTGAATCCGATTTTGGTGGTTTTTTAGTGTAGTCATCAAAAATATCTATTTCGTTAAAACCAGCTTTAGTAAGAATGTTAGTAACTTCATTAATGGAGTATGCTCGTTGATTATGTATTTCTGTAAATGGTTCTTCGTCGTTGTTATTTTGAAACTGCACACGATATTCATTAATTTTTGTGATGTGGTTGTAATTGTTATCCCATTCGTACCTGGCTCCGATCTTTGATTCTCCCTCAAAAGAATTATTGCTCATGACCTCTTTAAATTTATATTCCGTGTTCATGTCAAAAATGAATACACCACCTGGGTTTAAAAAAAGCCTAACGCGTTTAAAAACCACGCCAAGCTCTTCCGGAGTTAAAATATAATTTAAACAATCGCATACAGAAATAACGGCATCTACAGTGCCGAACAGGTCTAGTTTTTGCATATCTTGTTTTAGGAAAAGTATGTTTTGGTTTGAGTCGAAGGATTTTTCATAAGCGGCGGCTAACATATCTTCGGAGTTATCCACCCCAATCATATCGAAGCCTTGCCGGGATAAAATAATTGCCATAGTTCCGGTACCACAACCAAGGTCGAGTACCAGCTTGGCTTTTTCTTTTTTTAAAATTTTTGATATGTACTTGCCCCACTTTTCGTATGGAGCATCCATTAATTCGTCATAAACAACAGCAAAACCCTTGTAGTTTGTCATCTTACTCTTCCTTTTTCTGTTTCTTGCGCCCGGCCATAATCCCGCCAATGCGCCCAGATTCTCTTGCGGTTAGGCTTTTCCACCCGGTGGCGTTTACTTTGTCCATCAGACCCAACTCATCTGCAATTTCCATTTTCATTATATCACTTTGCGTTAGTGGTTTTTGCTTTTTTTCCGGCATAGTAAAACCTCCTTTTTATTAAGTCTTGGGTCAAAATCTTAAATTTATACTAGACATGTTCTAAGAACAGCAGTAAAATTATATAGCAAATTTCACATAATGAAAGGAAAGTTTAAAATGACACATATCAAAACAATAGTGGCCGGCAGCCTAAAAACAGAAGACAATTACAGCATAGGCTGTGGCGAATGCCAAACATCTTGTCAATCTGCCTGTAAAACATCTTGCACAGTAGCCAACCAAAACTGCGAGCAAAAAGCGTGATTCATTGTTTTACCATTCCCTCCAAGGGGGCAAAGAACGGTTGCAATTTAGTTTTAGATGCTGGTAGCGGGTCGTTGCATCAAGTAGATGCAGAAGCGTTAAACCTACTTAAAGATTTAAATCCGGAAAAATTACTAAACTCCCCAATAGGGGAGTTGTCTTTGGTTGAAGCTGAAATACGGCAGTTAATCGAAAGCAAATTGCTTTTTGCACCGGAAGATATTCCGGCTGTTAATGCACACATGCAAAACCGCAACCCCGTTGTTAAAGCACTGTGTTTGCATATGGCGCATGACTGCAACCTGCGCTGCAAATACTGTTTTGCGGGAGATGGCACATACAACGTTAACGACATAGACAAAGGGCTTATGCCGATCGAAATAGGCAAAAAAGCCTTAGATTTTTTAATAAAACATTCCGGTAGCCGCGTAAACTTAGAAGTAGACTTTTTTGGCGGCGAGCCAATGTTAAATTTTGAAACGGTTAAATCTCTTGTTGCATATGGCAGACAAAGAGAAAAAGAATCGGGCAAAAAGTTTCGCTTTACGCTTACCACCAACGGTGCCTTGCTTTCCGAAGATAAGCACGATTACATAAACCAAAACTTTGACAATGTTGTGCTTAGCCTGGACGGCAGGCCGGAAGTACATGACAAAATGCGCCTTACACATAAAGGTGTGGGCAGTTTTGAGACCATTTTCCCAAAAGTTAAAGCATTGGCCGATTCCAGAAACCACGAAAGATATTACGTGCGTGGCACGTTTACAAGAAATAATTTAGATTTTGCTAAGGATGTTTTATTTCTTGCGGATTCCGGGTTTAAACAGGTTTCCGTAGAGCCCGTAGTTGCACCGAAAGAAGCAGATTACGCTCTTTTAGAAGAACATCTACCGCAATTGTTTGAAGAATACGAAAAACTGGCGGATGAATTACTAAAAAAGGATGTGCACTTCTTCCATTTTGAAATGGATTTAGAGGGGGGCCCTTGTATTGCCAAGCGTGTAACAGGCTGCGGTGCAGGGTCGGAATACTTAGCGGTTACGCCAAGCGGGCAATTATACCCCTGTCACCAATTTGTTGGCGATGAAAAATTCCGTATAGGCGACCTGGACACAGGCATTATTAAAACAGAAGTGGCAGAAAGTTTTTCAAAGTGTCATGTGTTTTCCAAACCGGAGTGCGAAAAATGCTGGGCTAAGTTTTATTGCAGCGGCGGTTGCATGGCCAATGCATATCATACGCACGGAAATATTTTCGCACCGGATAAGATAAGTTGCGAATTGCAAAAAAAGCGCATAGAATGCGCATTATATATGGTAGCGAAAAGAGGTAATTAATCATGGCCGGGCATTCAAAATTTGCAAATATTAAGCATAGAAAAGAGAAAAACGACGCCGCAAAAGGGCGCATTTTCACTCGCCTGGGGCGGGAACTTGCTGTTGCTGTAAAGCACGGCGGCGGTGGCGACCCTACATCTAATTTGCGCCTAAAAGAGGCAATAGTAAAAGCAAAGGCTGAAAACATGCCGAACGACACAATCGAGCGCAGCATAAAAAAAGCCGCGGGCGACCTAGACCAAGTTAACTTCGAGGCAGTAACTTACGAAGGATATGGCCCAAGCGGCGTTGCGGTTATTGTAAAAGTGCTGACAGACAACCGCAACCGTGCGGCGGCAAATGTGCGCAACGCCTTTACCAAAGGCGGCGGAAGCATGGGTACGCAAGGTTGTGTGTCTTATATGTTTAACGAAGTTGGACAAATAATGGTAGAGACCGACTGTGACATGGCAGAAGAAGATTTAATGTTGTTAACAGCAGACGCCGGCGCGGAAGATTTTATAACGCAAGAAGGCGGGTACGAGATTTTAACCACGGTAGAAGGTTTTTCTGCCGTGCGTGAAACACTGGAAAAAGCAAATGTGCCAATGGTGTCGGCAGACGTAACCATGCTACCGCCAACCTACACAAAGTTAACAACTCCCGAAGAATTAAAGGGTATGAACAAACTACTTGACCTTTTAGACGATGAAGACGACGTGCAAAGCGTGCACCATAACTGGGAAGGTTAATTAAGGCATAACTATATCGTAAGGCCAGTTTATTATCCCACCAAAGTCGTAAACATTTGTGTAGCCTAAAGACACAAGCAGTACAACAGCGTTGCGGCTACGCACACCACTTCTGCAATACACTAAAATTAATGCGTTTGTATCCGGCAGAATCGTATCGACATTTTCTGCAATTTCAAATTCGGGCAGCAAAAGTGCACCGGGGATATGCCCGGATAAAAATTCGTTTCTGTTTCGCACATCCAGTATTATCACATCCGGATTGTTCTGCATTTTTTCTTTGGCTTCGGATGCAGAAAGCAATCGCCTCATATACATATCGTTTCCTCCATTGTCTGTTTCAGTTGCAGCGCATCCGGCAAACATTAATGCAATAGCTGCAATTAGTAAAACCTTTTTCATATTTAATCTCCTGTCCTTATGATATGCAAAACTATAATAGAGGTGTTAGCAATGAAACCTATTATACAGCTAGACCAGTCATTAATAAACAAAATTGCGGCGGGTGAAGTTGTAGAGCGGCCTCTTAGTGTTGTAAAAGAATTGACGGAAAACGCTATTGACGCAGGTGCCACCGTTATAACTGTAGAAATAACAGATGGTGGGCTATCACAAATAAGAGTTACAGACAATGGCAGCGGAATACCGGCGGAAGACTTAGAGCTTGCCTTTTCTCGCCATGCAACCAGCAAAATAGCCAGTATAGACGATTTGTTTGAGGTGGCAACTCTAGGGTTTAGGGGCGAGGCGCTGTCCAGCATCGCTTCTGTTTCGCAAGTAGAAATGATTACAAAAACTCACCAAGCGGTAATGGGCATAAGGGTTGAAATACATGGCGGGCAGGTTTTGTCCGGCCAAAAAATTGGTTGCGCAAACGGTACCACCGTTGTTGTTAGCAACCTTTTTTTTAATACGCCCGCAAGGCGCAAATTTCTTAAAAAACCGGCGGCGGAGGCAGGATTAATTTCCGATTGCTTGGAAAGACTTGCCCTTGGTAACCCAAGATTAACTTTGCGTTATATAAATAACGGGAAAATTATTTTCCAGTCAAAAGGTAACGGCGAATTGAAGAATGTGCTGTTGGATATATACGGCAGAGAAGTTGCCACCAATGTAGTTAGAGTGGATGCTAACGACAGTGCGCACAAATTGCATGGGTTTGCAGGTAAGCCAATGGTAGCGCGCAGCAACCGCAGGCATGGTACGTTTTTTATCAACGGGCGATATATACAAAGCAAATTGCTGTCGAACGCAGTAGAAGATGCAATGAATACAATGCTGCCGCAAGGCAAGTTCCCCTTGTATGTTTTAAATTTAGAAATTCCCTTTGATATGCTGGATGTTAATGTGCACCCAACAAAAATGGATGTACGCTTTGCAGACGAAGAGGCTGTGTTTGAGTTTGTAAGAAATGCAGTTAGGGAAACATTAATGGAAGAAAATCTTATACCTACGCAAAAAGTGCGCAATATAAAAAAAGAAGAACCGCCGGAATCGGAACAATTATCTTTTGGCCGTCCTTCACTTCCGCAGAATGTTGTCGCGCGCGAAGCGGAAAATGATAATGCGAGTGCGGGCTTGCACCGCAATTTCCGAACAGAAGCAAGCAAAAAAATACCAACAGCAACAGAAGTGGAAAACGCCTTGCGAGAAATGTACACCACCTCAAGCAATACAGTTTCCGCAAAGGAAAAAACCGATGCCATTTTGGGATTGACACGCAATTTCCCGAATACCTCTTTGCCTGAGAAACACGCTGCACAATCGCCTTCACCAAAAACGACAAAACTTTCACCCTTTGTGGAAGGGTACAATATTGTCGGATTAATTTTCAATACATACTGGCTGACAACCAGCGGCGAATCTTTGTATCTGATAGACCAGCATGCCGCACACGAGCGTATTTTATACGAAGAATTTTTGGCTAAAGCAAAGGAACGCAAAATTCAGTCGCAGCAACTTTTGATGCCTATACCACTACGCCTAACACCCAGAGAAAAACAATTGCTGGACGATAACATTGCCTTATTTAACGAATTTGGTTTTGATGTAGAGGATTATGCATTAACAGCCGTACCCTTGCTTATGAGCGGCCCACCAAGCAGCGGTTTTTTTGCAGAGCTTTTAGACAAAATAGACCAAGTAGGTTTTTCTAAAGAGAGCGTATACAGCCACAAGACAGAACTTATTGCTATGGCAAGCTGCAAAGCGGCGGTAAAGGGTGGCGACGGGCTTAATCCGGCAGAAGCCGAATCGCTTATAAAACGTTTGTTGGAGCTGGAAAATCCTTTCACCTGCCCACATGGCCGGCCAACGATAATAGAAATAACAAAGCAGGAACTGGAAAAGCGTTTTAAACGGAGCTGAGCGAATGACAAAATTGCACGTAATCGCAGGCCCAACGGCATGCGGCAAAACCGCGGCAGCTATAGAGCTTGCAAAACAAACAAATGGAGAAGTGGTTTCTGCCGATTCTATGCAGGTGTATATTGGTATGGATATTGGTACAGCAAAGCCAACTACAGAAGAAATGGACGGCGTGCCGCATCATTTAATTGACGTTGTTAAACCGGATGAGCCTTTTTCTGTAGCGGAGTATGTAGCACTGGCAAATGAAGCAATAAAAGATATTGCCGGGCGCGGCAAAACGCCTATTCTTGCGGGAGGGACAGGCTTTTATATTAATGCCGTAATATACGGTGCTGTTTTTGAAGAGCAAGAAGATAAAAAAGATAATGAACTGCGTTTGTTTTATACAGAACTGGCAAAGGAGCAGGGCGGTTCTTTTTTGCATGAAAAGTTGCAAAAGCTAGACCCTATTTCCGCCGCGGCCATTCACGTAAACAATGTAAAGCGTGTAATACGTGCGTTAAGTTATTGCGAAAGCACCGGCGGACTTTTTTCGGAGCATAACAAAAAGCAAAAAGAAAAAGCCCCGCAGTACGATGTGGACTTTAGATTAATAAATATTCCCCGGGAAATTTTATATGAAAGAATTAATGCCAGGGTATTACAAATGTGGGATGCAGGACTTGCGGCAGAAGCGCAAGGGTTGTTGGATAGTGGGTACCATCCAAGTTTAACCGCCATGCAAGGTATAGGGTACAAAGAAGTTATGCCGTACTTAAATGGCGAACAAATAAAAGAGGACGCCATATCCCAAATACAACAAGCCACAAGAAATTACGCAAAAAGGCAAGACACATGGTTTAGACACCAGCTTAGGAGAGGTTAACATGTACTACGAATATCTAAAATCAATCGGTATTTCCCCAAGAGTAGTAGACTTTGTGGCGCAGGTAGAAAAACAAATTGCACATTTGTACGAAAATATAGATAACATTGCTGCCATAAACCAGCTAAAAGTGTTAACCGCCATGCAAGAATCCCGCCTTAGCGACACACACTTTAACGATTCTACAGGTTATGGTTACAACGACGAAGGACGAGACGCACTGGAATCTGTTTATGCAAAAACTTTCAAAACAGAGGCGGCACTTGTACGCCCGCAATTTGTCTCAGGTACTCATACTTTGGCGGCGGCGTTGTTTGGCAATTTGCGCCCGGGCGACACACTGCTCTCTCCGGTGGGTAAACCATATGATACTTTAGAAAGTGTGATAGGCATCCGTCCATCTTCCGGCTCTTTAGCGGAAATGGGCGTAACTTACAACCAAGTAGAATTGCTTGATAGCGGCGAGCCGGACTTTCCTGCAATAAAAAAAGCACTAGAAAGCAAGCCTAAAATGGCAACTATTCAGCGTAGCCGTGGTTATGCTTGGCGCAACTCGTTAACGGTAGAAAAGATAGAAGAATTAATTAAATGCATACGAGAAAATTCTCCGGATACAATAATAATGGTAGACAACTGTTACGGCGAATTTACACAAGTTATCGAACCTTCCGACGCGGATTTAATTGTAGGTTCGTTAATAAAAAACCCGGGCGGCGGTATTGCGCTTTGCGGCGGTTACATCGCCGGGCGGGCAAGCTGTGTAGAACGTGCCGCAGAACGGTTAACGGCACCCGGCGTAGGCAGTGCTGTTGGGCCTTCGCTTGGGCTTACTCGTAATATGTTGCAAGGGTTCTTTCTTGCGCCGCAAACGGTGGCATCTGCTATAAAAGGTGCAATTTTTGCCGCGGCGGCTTTTAGCCGTTTAGGGTTTGAAGTGAGCCCGCATGCAGAAACTATACGCACGGATATTGTGCAGGCTGTGAAACTAAATACACCGGAAAATGTCCTAGCCTTTTGCCGAGGCATTCAAAAAGCTGCCCCGGTGGATGGCTATGTAACACCTGTACCGGCACCAATGCCGGGCTACGAAGCAGAAGTTGTAATGGCAGGCGGTACATTTGTGCAAGGCTCTTCCATAGAACTTAGTGCAGATGCACCAATGCGCCCGCCATATATTGTGTATTTTCAAGGTGGATTAACTCACGCCCACGCAAGGGCAGGGGTTGTATTTGCTTTGGACGAATTATATAAAACAGGAAGTGTAAAACTTGACTAAAAAATTATTAATTCTTTATATATGTCTCGCCATTTTACCCTGTGTCGCAAGTGCCGATACAGGGTTTTTATGGCTTGTAAACAGTGAAAACCCTTTGCCGGAGAGCTACACACCAAAGGGGCTTAGGAATTACCACGGCAAAATGTTGCTGCAAGAGCCGGGTGAAAAGTTTGGGGAAATGTTAATGGCAATGCAAAACGAGGGATTGCAGACACTGCAATTGCAAAGTGGTTTCCGCTGTTATAATCATCAAAAAGTTGTTTTAAGGCAAAGAGAAAGGGAAGTAGGGCAGTTGCAGGCAAAAAAAAGTGTTCAGCAGCCGGGGGCGAGCGAACACCAGTTAGGTCTTGCATTGGATGTAAGTTTAAACGGCAAACTAGAGCAGGCATTTGGTGATACGCCGGAAGGAATGTGGTTGAAAGGCAATTGCCACAAATTTGGGTTTATACTAAGGTACCCAGCAAACAAAACGGCTATAACCGGGATTTCTTACGAGCCGTGGCATTTGCGTTATGTAGGCCACCCGCATGCGAGCATAATGTTTGAAATGGATTTTGCATTGGAAGAGTATTTAGAATTTTTGCGCCATACGGGTACTTATTTGTATTGCGAAAATAATGGGTATTGGTTAGTTATGTATAAAAATACTCCGCCGGAGCCTAACGGTGGAGAGTATTCGGCGTTTTGTATGGATGCCGTGGAATTTGTTGTGGTGAAAAAATGCCACCCAACCAGCCCAGCAAGCGGGTTTAAATGCTTTTGGTCAAAAGAACAAACAAACCTTTGCAATCTAAGACATAGTCATAGTAAAATATACTAAACCAATCTGAAAGGGAAGACTCGAATGAAAACAACACTACGCTGGTTTGGCGAAAACCAAGACCCCGTTAGCCTGCAAAACATTAAACAAATCCCCGGGGTAAATGGAGTTGTAACCAGTCTTTTAGACATGCCCGCAGGCGTTGCCTGGCCGGAGGAACGTATCAAGCGCATGAAAGAAGTAATAGCCGCGGCCGGGCTGGAAGTAGAAGTTATCGAAAGCGTAAATATTCACGAAGATATAAAACTGGGTGCACCCGGTCGAGACGAAAAAATAGAAAACTATATTCTAACTATGGAGCGTTTAGCAAAGGTTGGTATCAAATGCATCTGTTATAACATGATGCCGGTTATAGACTGGGCGCGCAGTCATTTATATTACGACCTGCCGGACGGCTCAAACACCATGCGCTACCAAGCCGAGTTTATACAAAACATATCCCCAGAGGCGTTGGCAGAGCGTTATGCAAAAGAATCCGATACATACGAGATGCCCGGCTGGGAGCCTGAACGCATGAAAAAAATCAAAGAAGCACTAGCCGCCTACGAAGGCATGACAGAAGATACATTCTACGCAAATATGAAATATTTCCTGGACGCCATTATCCCGCATGCTGAAAAACTGGACATAAAAATGGCAGTTCATCCCGACGACCCGCCGCAGCCTATTTTTGGTTTGCCCAAGCTTATTATCAGCCGCGAAAACATACGCCGCTTTTTAGACCTTAACCCAAGCGAATACAACGGGCTGACCTTATGCACAGGTTCGCTGGGGGCTCGCAAAGGCGCAGATATTCCAAGCATGGTGCGGGAATTTGGCGCAGAAGGGCGTATTCACTTTACCCACGTGCGTAACTTGAAATTTGAAAATGATACAGACTTCTACGAGTCTGCACATTTAAGTTCCCTTGGTTCATTAAACATGTTCGATATTATGAAAGCATTCCACGATGTTGGTTTTAAAGGCTGGATGCGCCCAGACCATGGCCGCATGATTTGGGACGAAACAACAAAAAAAGGCCGCCCGGGTTATGGTTTGTACGACCGTGCATTGGGTGCAACATACTTACAAGGCCTTTGGGAAGCTATTGAGAGGTGCTCGCAATGAAGCTAAATTTGGATAGTCTGAAGTCATTCCCGGCAGACTATATACTGCCAAAATTCGATGTGCCCGCTATAGTGCAGCGCACAAAAGAAGCCCCAACATGGTTGCATATGGGGGCAGGTAATATCTTTCGCATACTTGTTGCCGGTGCTCATCAAAATTTGTTAGACGCCGGTTTAACCGACACAGGAATAATAACCTACGAGGGTTTTGACGAAGAAATCGTGCCGCAGTCATTCGCACCATTTGACAACTTAACCCTTGCGATAACTTTAAATGCTGATGGCACCGTGGACAAATGTGTTATTGCAAGCATTGCAGATGCTTTTACATGCGATTTAAAGCGGGTAAAAGAAGTTATTTCAAGCCCAAGTTTGCAAATGATAAGTTTTACTATCACCGAAAACGGTT
>Ga0123355_10001825_pt1 | contig 29794 bp, 31 predicted proteins | sample TergutEmb28metaG_3_FD_89872 | JGI IMG/M metagenome (GOLD analysis project Ga0123355, IMG submission 89872) | Embiratermes neotenicus P1 segment gut microbial communities from Petit-Saut dam, French Guiana - Emb289 P1 | ecosystem: Host-associated > Arthropoda: Insects > Digestive system > Gut ... | reverse complement strand
TACTTGCCTCTATATCGCAATGGATTCACATCCGCCATCGACCCAGACGACGCAATCAACTCGCCCCAAGCGTTGTACAAGTACGTTGCCACAACTGCGCCAGTCCACGCATTACGCAACTGCTGGACATCGCCCTGGAGGTTCAACACATAATATTTTTAATACACAAACCACGTATCGTTAAACCGTTGGAACGCCATGGAGATATCCGCAAATATGCGGTGGTTGGCCCGCTGGGAGAGGATCACCAGAATATAGGGGGAGTCCGCGTATACAATGGCCATGTCGTGGAACACCGTGCTTGTCCAGCCGGTTTTACTGGCTATAGGGTAGTCCGATACGATAAAGGGGAAGCGGTTGTTGAGCAGGTGCCGCTTGAACTCATCGCTGTGTTGGGCGTCGGATTCGATGTAGTTGTAAATCGCCATTGCAAACATCCCGGCCTCATTTGCGGAGAGCAGGGATCCCATGACACCGTGGCGCACCCAGTCTGGGTTGCCGCCCAGGGCCTCCACCCACCGCCGGTATCCGGCCGTGCCGTGGACATCTCGAAGCCCAAAAGTGGAGTCGTTGCAACTGTACATGAGATTGCGCCGGAGCATCTCCCGCTGGGTCAGGGTGCCGCCCCGGGGGAACCGGTGCCTGCTGTCCAAATTGGTCTCCCCCCGGTCAGCCTTTTGATAGATGTACATGGAAAAGGTCGCTTTCGGTACGCTTGCGCCGTGGTAGACCCGGTCGGCGTTGTAGCGGTAGATAAATCCCGTCTCAAGATTTTTGAAATACACAGATATATTGTTACCGTGCCGCCGGAGGAGGGCGTCCAATTCCTGGGTGGGCGGGGTGAAGTTTAAATCAATCCACCTGGGGCCGAGCCATGTGGCAATAAGAAGCCAGGAGCCGTCCTGCTCCAGGACCCGGACCACTTGGGGGTGGAGTGCGGAGACGTGGCGGGCATCGCCCCTGTTCTCAAAAAGCCCCATAGTGCGTTCGATGAACCGCATATTTGCGGGGAGATACGTCCAATATCTGCCCCAATAGGTACCGATCAACGCCCAGCCGTCGGCGTTTTCATAGAATACGGTTATCGTCTGCGGATAGAACGTCGCAACACGCTCCGCCCGGAAATCCGGCTGGCTGTATACGGCAAATTGCCAGTCTATGTGATGCCGTCCGATACCTGGCCCGCTATAGCCATCTGTCCGGATATCCGCAATCTGCGCCTCTTCGATCCAGTGGACTCTCATGCCCGTCGCCTCTGCAATTGCCCGGAGGGGCACCAGGGTCCGGTTATTGATTACTATGGACGGGACATCTAAGTAAACGGTATTGCCGTTGACCGTCATTGTGTCCCCGCCGATGGGGGCGACGACGTCGAATCCCGGCTTGGTCAAAAGTGCCGAATCCGTCAGCTGACACCACTCGACGGCAAAACCCAAGCTGGTCATCACATCTCGGAGGGGAACCAGTGTACGGCCGCCCATGGAGACCGGGTATTGCCCGTAGCGGATCTGAATGAATTCCCCGTCGATGCGGATACGTGCCGCCGGCTCCACAGGCAACGCTGTACCGGCCGTGCCGGGGACGAGGGAGAGGAGCAAGATCATACACAAGAATAAAGCGATTGTCCCAACGGTTCGTCTGTTTCTCATAGGTACACATCCTCTGTTATATACTTTTCGCATTTCCCCCGCCGGAGGCGGGGAAAACCAGGCGCTCTATTAACGATCCCTCCGGGGGTGTTTTGCATTTCCCCGCCAAAGGCGGGGGAAACATATCGGCTATCTCCGCTCAAAGTGGTGGTAGTCCCGGAGAGAGGTCCAGTTGCCGCCCCACGTCCAGCCTCTGCTGATAAACGCCTGATAGACGGCGTCACCGCGGACGATCATCCCCGGGCGCACGTCGGTGCGATCCAGATACGCGCTACCGGCGGCGGGCAACACGGTATTGCCTCTGACATAGGGATTTTGTACGGGGTTGATATCAATCGCCATGCCGAACCCGTGTCTGGAAATGGTAGTTGTATTGGCGATATATCGAAAATTAAACGCGCTGCTGTTGTTGGCCGCTATAGATAAGTAGTCGTCGGCGTCAAAATAATCAATGAGGCGCACACTGTAGATGGGAAACCCGCTCTCATAGATTTCCCGAAAGATATCCAAAACTTCATCCCCGATTGCCGCCGCCACAATCATGTGGCCGACCTGATCTTCTCCTTCAAAGTTCACATGGGTAATGGTGAGATACGTGAGGTCGGAGAGGGGAAACGGTGTATTTTCCGGGAAGGAGACGCCCGTAATTAACTCTATAATGTGCGCCGGCAACGGCTCACCGGTAAAAATCGGCGGCGGCGGTGTGCTATCCCCGTCGATGGCAATGTCCAGTTTGTCCGAAGGCGCCTCAGGTGCCGGAATCCAGAGTGTAGCAGGGGGCTCCAAACTGGATGTAATGGTATCCGGGGGAGCGGGCGTATAATGTTCCGCAACGGCTGGATTTGGGGCATGGGCGATCAATGTCGCGCCGCCCGCGACGAGTATCAGTAGGATTACACACAAAACCGCACCAATGATCTGGAGGATGCGATGTGGATTTTTTATCACCCTATGGCCCTCCCCCATATTTACAGAATCTCTATTTTTTATTATAATATCTCATAGAGAAAAACACAATGTTTTTCCGCTGAGAAGAGGTGTTGATATGCGTATTAGCGAGACCATACACGACTCCATTGTAGATGGCCCCGGGTTACGGTATGTGATTTTTACCCAGGGATGTCCCCATCAGTGTCTCGGGTGCCACAACCCCGACACCCACGATCAGTTGGGCGGACAAGAGATACCTGTAGAGGAACTCATCCGGGATATGCAATCCAACCCCCTCACCGATGGCCTGACCCTGACTGGGGGGGAGCCCTTCGCCCAGGCGGCGGACTGTGCCAAAATTGCAAGGGCAGCAAAAACGGCCGGGCTCAACGTGTGGTGCTACTCCGGCTGGACCCTGGAGGAGCTCCAGACAATGCCGGCGGCCCGGGAACTACTGGCGGAAATCGACGTGCTGGTGGACGGGCCATTTCTCCAAGAAGAAAAAAGTTTAACCCTAAAATGGCGCGGGAGCGGGAACCAGCGGGTGATTGACCTAAAAGCATCTGCCCAACTCGAGAAAATACAGTTGCTATTTTCGTAAAGAAATGATAAGATGCAATCAGGAAAAGCCTTTTTGGCTGGGCAGGTTGTCGCACCCTTTGATACACTTGCCAAAACTAAAAGGAGCGTGGTCGTTATGGTTAAGCTAATGATGGGACTGAAAGGTTCCGGTAAGACCAAACAACTGATTGACTTGGTAAAAAAAGCCGTAGAGGATGAACACGGCGACGTGGTCTGTCTGGAGAGAAACCCGGAACTGACCCATGAGATCCCCCACAAGGCACGGCTCATCTCTGCCAGTCAATACAAATTTGGCAGCTATGAATTTCTGAAAGGCTTTATCAGCGGATTAAATGCCAGCAATTACGATATTACCCATGTTTTCATAGACAGCTTGCAAAAAATCGTGGAAGACGATTCCTGCGCCGCCATCGAAGAGTTTTTAAACTGGCTGGATCGCTTCGGAACCAAGGAGAACATCAAGTTCACCATTTCTCTGAGCATAGAGCCCTCTTTGGCCAGCGAAGGGATTCGGAAATACCTATAAAAAGGTGATGATTAGAGGGTGAAATAGGGCTGACGTATGTGTACACGCATGCGTCAGCCTAAACTTAGGAGATTGACCCCATGAAGAGAGTAAAAAAAGCCGTCATCCCCGCCGCGGGGCTGGGTACCCGGATGCTGCCCGCCACGAAGGCAGTTCCCAAGGAACTGTTGCCCCTGCTGGATAAACCGGTACTCCAATATATCGTGGAGGAGGCGGTAGCCGCCGGGATTGAAGACATTCTCATCATCACCAACCGGGGCAAATCCGCCATGGAAGATTATTTCGACTACGTCCCGGACCTCCAGGAGCGTCTGGCCGCCGACGGAAAAGAGGCCCTCCTGGCCCAGGTGAGAGACCCGGCGGATATGGCCAATTTCTATTTTTTGCGGCAAAAGGAGACGAAAGGATTAGGCCATGCCATCTGGCGGGCAAAATCCTTTGTAGGAGACGAGCCCTTCGCCGTCCTTTTAGGGGACGACGTCATGCGGGCTCAGGTCTCGGTGACCCGTCAGCTCATTGACGCGGCGGAGAAATACGGAGCCAGTTGCGTGGGCATCAAACAGGTGTCCGACGAGGATTTGGAAAAGTATTGCTCCGTGGAACTCACACCCCTGGAAGAGCGGATTTACCGGGTCACGGATATGGTCGAAAAACCCGCGCCGGGGGAGAAATTTTCAAACTTCGCCATCTTGGGCCGCTACGTGCTCAGCCCCGGCATTTTCCCTATTCTGGAGACCCTGCCCCCCGGCAAAGGCGGCGAGATCCAACTGACGGACGGCCTGCAACGGCTCTGCCAGGCGGAGCCCATGGTGGCCAAAGATTTCGAGGGCAAACGCTACGATACAGGCAATCTGGTGGGCTTTTTAGAGGCCACTCTCGCCTTCGCCAAAGATCACCCGGAGACGGGAGAGTGGCTAAAAGGGCAGTTGATTAGGTAATAGTGAATAGTGAGCAGCGTTAGGAGGAACCGGCATTGACCGAGAATAAGACCGTGGGGTATCGGGGCGTATTTGATTGGCTACAGAGCCTTGTGGCAATGCTCTTGGCGGTGATTTTCCTGCTCACTTTTGTGGGCAACAATATCAGTGTGCAGGGTGCCTCCATGGAGCCCACTTTGGCCAACGGAGACGAGATGATTGTGCGCAGGATCCTGTACACGCCGGAGCGGGGGGATCTGATCGTCTTCTCCAAACAGGCGTTCCGAGATGGGACGGCTATTGTCAAACGGGTCATCGCCTTAGAGGGGGACGTGGTTGACATTGACCCCGTCGCCGGCGTGATCTACGTCAACGGCGCGGCCCTCTATGAGCCCTACACCAAGGAACCCACGTATTTTATGGGGGACATCTCCTACCCCTTCACCGTACCCCCCGGACAGATTTTTGTCATCGGCGACAACCGAAACAACTCCGGCGACAGTCGATCATCCGGCCACGGCACCGTAGATGAACGGGAGATCATCGGCCAGGTGGTGGCGGTGATTTGGCCAATGGATCGGGCGGGGTTCTTTTTCTAACAGATATGAAAAAAACACTGCCAAAGGCGATGCGATCATTGTCGTCTGCAATAATTGCTAATTAAGCGCCGGGAGGAACAACCATTGGATGAGAACAAGACCATACCCTATCAGGGTCTATACGATTGGGTGCAGAGCATTGTGATGACCTTTTTGGCGGTGCTCTGTCTCCTCACTTTCGTGGGCAGGACCATCGGGGTGGAGCAGACCTCCATGTCCCCTACGCTGCTGCACGGCGACCGGATGATTGTGCGCAGTATTTTTTACACGCCGGAGCAGGGAGATATTATTATCTTCTCCAAACAGTCATTCCGAGACGGGGCGGCGCTGGTCAAGCGTGTCATCGCCTTAGAGGGAGACGTGGTGGACATTGACCCCGTCGCGGGCGTAGTCTACGTCAACGGCGCGGTTCTCTATGAGCCGTATACAAACGAACCCACCTATTTTATGGGAGATGTCGCGTTCCCCTACACGGTACCTGCAGGGCAGATTTTCGTCATCGGCGACAACCGGAACTACTCCCAGGACAGCCGCTCCTCCAGCATCGGCCCGGTGGATACGAGAGAGGTCATCGGCAAGGTGGTGGCCGTGGCCTTCCCCCTAGACCGGATTGCCCTGTTTTAGCCATGAGAGGGAGGCAGATTCTGGGTGCACTGTATTGGATATTGGCCGCTTTGCCTTTGGCGGCGGCTTTTTTCGTGTACCAATCCCTGCCGGACACGATTCAGATCGCGCCGACCATTAGCATACCCAGCGGCCGGGCAGGGGTGTGGCTCCTCCCCGGAGTCAACGCCCTGTTTGCCGGGGTGATCCACGGAATGATGGGGAAGCTGACCAAGGCGCTGGAGCAAAAAACCGAATTCCACGGCGCGTCGCCCCTGGACACCCTCCGTGTACTCCCGGCCATCCGGGTCTTTTTAATGAGCTTTCTCTCCGCCATCTGTCTTGCGGCGGTCTACGGCCACTACGTGATGGACACGGGAGAGGCGACCACCGACCTCATGGGCAGAGCGGTTGCCCTGATACCGGGGATCGGGACAGCCCTCTTTGCCATGCAGTTGCCCAAGGCGACCAAAGGGAGTTTTCTCGCCCTGCGCTGGTATTATACGGAGCGGAGCCAGCAGGTGTGGCTAAAAACCCATAAACTGGGGACAGTCCTCCTATACGCCACCGGGGGGAGTATGGTATGCCTCGCCTTTTTCGCCAGAGGCCTACAAGCGGCGATCCCCGCAATTTTGGCCTTGAGTTTGGCCGTAATCACCCTGTATGTTTACGCAAAACGGCTCTATGAAGATGAATTTTACAGTTAGCACGGATTTTTGACACCTCCCCATTGACATAAAGCCGGATCAGCGGTAAAATATAGATTGTGTGACTTTATGGAAACGCAGTGCGTTTTCTTACGGTTTTGCAAAAAAACAAAATTTAATAGATATGGAGGTGCAAATTTACACCATGCCAAATTTACTGACTGGTATAGTGGGTCTTGTGGTAGCGGTGGTATTAGTCATAATCGGTTTGATTTTAGGTATCGCATACAGAAAGCGTGTATCCGAGCGGGAGATTTCCAGCGCGGAAGAAGAGGCCAAGCGGATTATTAACGATTCCATCAAAAGTGCGGAAAACAAAAAGCGGGAAGCACTGTTAGAGGCAAAAGAAGAAATTCACAAGAACCGCGTCGAATACGAGCGGGAGGTCAAAGACCGCCGCGCAGAATTATCCAAGCAAGAGAACCGTCTGCAACAAAAAGAAGAGAACTTAGAGAAAAAAGTTGAGGGTCTGGAGCGCAAAAACGAGACATTGAGCCGCAAACTGGTAGATGTAGACGACCAGTTAGAGGAAGTCGGCAAATTAAAAGAAAATCAACTGGTCAGATTGGAAGAGATTTCGGGCTACACCGTAGAACAGGCCAAGCAGCACCTGATTACCACACTGGAGTCAGAGGTTACCCACGAGTTGGCCGCCACATTGGCGCATTTAGAAACTCAATTTAAAGAAGAGGCGGATCAGAAAGCGCGGGAGTACATATCCCTCGCCATCCAGCGGTGCGCCGCCGACCACGTGGCCGAGGCCGCCGTATCCGTAGTACCTCTGCCCAGCGATGAGATGAAAGGTCGCATCATCGGCAGAGAAGGCCGGAACATCCGGACCATCGAGACCATGACCGGTGTCGATCTCATCATCGACGACACGCCGGAGGCCATCACATTGTCCAGCTTTGATCCCGTCCGCCGTGAGGTGGCCCGGATCGCCCTGGAGAAATTAATTCTCGACGGCAGGATCCACCCGGCCCGGATCGAGGAGACCATCGCCAAAGCCCGGAGAGAAGTGGACGCCACCATCAAGAGCGAGGGCGAGCGGGCCACTTTCGAGACGGGGATCCACGGTCTGCACCCAGAGATTGTGAAACTCCTGGGGCGGCAGAAATACCGCACCAGTTACGGGCAGAACGTACTCAACCACTCCATCGAGGTATCCCACCTGTCGGGGCTGTTGGCCGCCGAATTAGGGGCCGATGTGGCCACCGCCAAACGGGCGGGCCTGCTCCACGACATCGGCAAGAGCATTGACCACGAGGTGGAGGGCAGTCACGTCACCATCGGTGTAGATCTCGCAAAAAAATACAAAGAGAGCCCCGACGTCATCCACGCCATTGAGGCCCACCACGGCGACGTAGAGGCGAAGACCATCATCGCCTGTATCGTCCAGGCCGCCGATACCATCTCCGCAGCCAGACCCGGCGCCCGGCGGGAGAACATTGAGAACTATATCAAGCGGCTGGAGAAGTTAGAAGATCTGACCAACTCCTTCCCCGGTGTAGAGAGTTCCTTCGCTATCCAGGCGGGCCGCGAGGTTCGTGTGGTGGTCAAGCCCGAGGAGATCAACGAGGATCAAATGGTTCTCCTGGCACGGGACATCGCCCGGAAGATCGAAGGCGAACTCAAATATCCCGGACAGATCAAAGTGCATCTGCTTAGGGAAACCAAGGCGATTGAATACGCGAAATAAGACGTAATACGCAAGGGGCCAATGAGAAATTGGCCCCTTTGTGATATACTACCCACAGCATATACTACCCTAGCACACGATCCAAACGAGAGGAGAGATACCCAATGGCGTTACACAATTGGGCATTTGGCAAGACAGAGGGGCCGCCCTGGCCCAAGGATGCGGATGATAAGCCGGTGCCGCCGGTGTTTTTGACCCATGTGCGGGAAGTGGCTCTGGAGGGGCAGATCGTCGTGAACATGCTCACCTCCGCCGGGATTCCCGTGGTGAAACAGTATCCAAACGATGGCGCATTCGGCCGGATTATAATAGGCCTCTCCGGCACGGGCCTAGAGCTCTATGTGCCGGAGACCATGTTAGAAGACGCACAAGCAATGATCTCGGAGGACTTCGAGGAGGCGGAAGATGACGTACAGGACTGAATACGAAAAATGGCGCGCCGCCCCGGCGTTAAGCGCCGCCGAGCAAGCGGAGCTGGCGGCGATCGCAGACGATGAAAAAGAGATGGAAGAGCGGTTTTTCGGCCCCCTGGCCTTCGGCACGGCGGGCCTGCGGGGGATCATGGGTGTCGGTCTCGCCCGGATGAATGTCCATGTAATCCGCCACGCCACCCAGGCCTTTGCCCAGGTGATTTTAGACGAGGGACAAGCCGCGGCGGAGGCCGGGGTAATCCTCTGCTACGACTGCCGCCGCCAATCCGACGTGTTCGCAAAAGAGGCCGCCGCCGTCATGGCGGCAAACGGCATCCGGGTACGGCTCTTTGACGGGATGCGGCCCACGCCCCAGCTCAGCTTTGCCATCCGGCACTACGGGGCCACAGGCGGCGTGAATATCACCGCCAGCCACAACCCCCCCGCCTATAACGGATACAAAGTCTACTGGTCCGACGGGGCGCAACTGCCGCCCCAACACGCGGCCATGATCGCCCAAGGGATGGCCCAGACGGATATATTCGCGGATATTCAAACCATGGATTTTGACGAAGCCGTCGCCCAAGGGCGCATTACCCTCCTGGGCGCGGAGACGGACGAGCTCTTCCTCACCCGCGTGTTGGAGCAGTCCGTAGACAACGGCAGCGTAGCCCAAGTGGCCGATGATCTCAAAATAGTCTACACCCCCTTCCACGGCACGGGCGCCGCATTCGTACCGGAGGCCATCCGGCGGCTGGGGGTCAAGCATGTCCTGCCCGTGGAAGCCCAGATGGTACCCGACGGGGACTTCTCCACCGTGGTGAGCCCCAACCCGGAGGACCCGGCGGGCTTTGCCCTGAGCTTGGACCTGGCCCGGGCCCAACACGCCGACGTAATCATCGGCACGGACCCCGACGCAGACCGGGTGGGCTGTCTCGTGCGCCACGGGGGCGACTATCAAATGATCTCTGGCAACCAGATGGGCGTACTCCTCCTGGGCTATCTCATCACCGCCAAAAAAGCGGCGGGGACCCTCCCGGGAAACGCCGCTACGATTAAAAGCATCGTCACCACGGAGATGGCCGGGGATCTGGCGGAGCGCCACGGGGTCGCCGTATACGATACGTTTACGGGATTTAAATTCATGGCCGAAAAAATTACCGAGCTGGGGGATTCCAAACAGGTTATCTTCTCTTATGAAGAATCCTACGGTTATATGATCGGGGACTTCATCCGGGACAAGGACGGGGTCACAACCTCCATGCTCATCGCCGAGATGGCGGCCTGGTACAAGACCCGTAACATGACCCTGGTGGACGGCGTAGAGGAATATTACAAAGAACTAGGTGCCTACTACGGGGAGGAGACCTTAAATCTGGTCATGCCCGGCTTAGACGGCATGAAGAACATGGCCCGGCTGATGGAAAATCTGCGCACCAATCCACCGATGGAGATCGGCGGCCAGACTGTCACCGCCCGGCGGGATTATCTCACCGGCAAGCGGATCGCCGCCGGCGTGGAGACGGATATTGCGCCGAAGGGCTCCAACGTCCTGGGCTTCACCCTGGCGGACGGCACAAACTTCATGGTTCGCCCCTCCGGGACGGAGCCGAAGATCAAGGTATACATCCTGGCAAAAGCCGAAGACCGCGCCGCCTGCATGGAGACAGTGGCCCGATGCGTGGAGTATGCGGAGAGATTAGCGGATAGCAAGTAAGCTTAGGAATAAAAAACCCGTCTAATGGACGGGTTTTTTACGAGGTGATCCCATGACAGACAAAAACATTCTACTCCACAGTTGCTGCGGCCCCTGCTCCACCGCCGTATTAGAGCGGTTGGCGGCCCAGTGTCCCGTCACGGTGTTTTTCTACAACCCGAACCTCTACCCAGAGGCGGAGTATGATAAACGGCTGGAGAGCCAGGAGAAAGCCGTCGCCAGACTGTCCACAGCCTACCCTGTCACGCTGATTGTCCCCCCCTATGATCCGGCCCCATTCGAGGCGATCGCGGCGGGATTGGAGGATCAGCCGGAGGGCGGACTCCGCTGTACGCATTGCTTTACCCTGCGTCTGGAGGAGACGGCCCGTCTCGCCAGAGCGGAGAACTATACGCAATTTGCCACAACCCTCTCCGTCAGCCCCCACAAAGATGCGGCGCTGTTAAATGAGATCGGTGGGGCCTTGGGAGAAAAGTACGGGGCATCCTATCTCGTCAGCGATTTCAAAAAGCAAGACGGCTATCGCCGCAGTGTGGAACTGGCCCGGGAATTGGGCCTCTATCGGCAGCGATATTGCGGATGCCGGTATGTGTGTGATTAAAACGGTGGGAAAGGGAGGGATTAGACCAGACAAACGGGGGAATAGGCGGGGGATTAAAGTTAATATTGCTGGCGTATTAAGTAGCGGTTGTGTATCATCCGAACGCTGTCGGCGGTGTTGCCGCCCAGACGCCAGGCAACTTGATGCCAGCTTAAGCCGTCCATGTAACGCAAAATGAAAATCAATCGGATTTGACTATCGGAAATCCCGGCGATGAATTGCTGGAGTTGGGTACACTCGGCCATGGCCGTATTCCGGCTCACGGAGAGCTGATCCCGCAGATCGCTGAGCTGGGGGACCAGATCGCCGACTAGATCCCGCTGCCCGCCCAGCCAGGACATGCCCTCGATCCGGGATGTGCGCCCGGAGAGGGCGTTTTCAATTTTCCGAATCCGGTTTGTCAATACCTCGATTTCCGTTTTTAACGAACTCAGCTGGCTCAATCTCTCTTTCGTCATAGTACGCCTCCTTCGTGCTATGGGCTTTCTCTCTATGGTTTGACGTGTTGCAAAGACCGTCCTCCCTTTCCCGGAACCGCCTGCTACTACTAGTCTACAGGGCTTTGGGCAACCTCAATATTTTATAGTGATATTCGACATATTTCGCTGAGAAAAATCGGGGTAATTTGTTGGTTACTCTGCCAATTTGCTGGCATTTGGCAGATCGTCTCCCACCAGGAAGAAATTTGGCTCCACCTGGAGGGCGGCACAGATGCCGTGGTACTCGTCCAAGCGCAGCCGCCGTTTGCCGGCCAGGATTAAGCTCATGGCGGAGTTGGAGAGGCCGGTGCGTCTACAGAGATATGCCTGGGTGCGTCCCGTCTCCCGGATATAGTTGCGGATTTTGGCTGTAGTATTCATCTGTTGAACCATCCTTTCGTTTTAGAGTGTTCTTCACACGCTTGTGTTTGAATTCATAATACATAAAATAGTCGAACGGAATGAACAATATAGAAGATTGTGGAATGTGCATATTTATGATATTATAATTTTGATAGAGCCATGAGACGCAAGGAGGAGATCAGATTGCATTCAGACGAAAATCGTGCAATATCCAGAAAACGCGGCGAGGCGCTGCGGGACTATACAACAGATTACCGGGCGGCCAAGAGAGATATCCCAAAGGGCCGGGATGCCGCCTACATTGCGCGGTATGAGACCCAAAAGGAGAAATTGCTCACCCTCTTAGGCGGCACAGCGGAGGAGTGGGGCGACTGGAAGTGGCAGATGCGCAACCGCATCGACGACCCGGACACCCTGGCCCAAATCCTCCCCCTGGACGCCGCCGAACGGCGGCAGATCGCCCAGGTGGGCGGACAGTACCGCTGGGCGATTACCCCCTATTACCTGGCCCTCATCGACCCGGCGGATCCCCTGGATTCCATCCGGGCCATCTCCATCCCCACCATCCAAGAGATGGGCGCCGCCGGAGAGGAAGACCCCATGGACGAGGAGCACACCAATCCCGCGGGGGTTATTACCCGCCGCTACCCGGATCGCCTGATCCTCAACGTGACCAACGCCTGCGCCATGTTCTGCCGCCACTGCCAACGGCGCAGACGGATCGGCGGCCAAGACCAGGACGTGAGCCGAGCGGCCCTGGACGAGAGCCTGGATTATATCCGGCAGAGCCCGGAGATTCGGGACGTATTGGTCACCGGCGGGGATGCCATGGCCCTGCCCAACGGGGAACTGGAATATATTTTATCCTCCCTGCGGGAGATTCCCACCGTGGAGGTCATCCGCATCGGAACCCGGACTCTGGCCACCCTGCCCATGCGGATTGACGACGAATTTCTCGAAATCGTGAAGAGATACCACCCCATCTATCTCAACACCCACTTCAACCACCCCAGAGAGCTGACGCCGGAGGCCATTGCGGCCTGCACCAGACTGGCCGACGCCGGGGTGCCCCTGGGCAACCAGATGGTGCTCTTAGAGGGGGTCAACAACGACAAATACGTGGTGCAGTGCCTCAATCACGAGATGATGCTGGCCCGTGTGCGCCCCTACTATATTTTCCACGCCAAGTCCGTAAAGGGGACGCTCCACTTCGGTACCAGCATCGACGACGGACTGGAGATCATGGAACACCTCCGGGGCCGCACCAGCGGCATGGCGATCCCCACCTATATCCTCAACGCCCCCGGCGGCCTGGGCAAAATCCCCCTGCTCCCCAACTATATCGTGGACCGGACGGAAGAGACCGTCACCCTCCAGACCTGGGAGGGGAGACGGGTACAATATCCCAATCAGCCAAAAAAATAGGCCGGACGCCGTAGGCGGACGGGGTGATTTCACACCCTCGGCGCGCCGGCCTTAAGCTGTTGACATTGCTTGCAAAAGAGGGCAGGTGCTAAAAAACCCCTTCGTCTCCGCCCTCTTTCGTAAAGAGGGTGCCGCCCGCAGGCGGCGGGTGTTTTCCCTGCCCTATACTACCAAAAACTTTATTTGCACTTCTTATGCAACCTATGATATACTGTCCAATAAATCACGATTATGTAAAACTATGTCCAAATATGGAGAGGATCGCCATGAATTTAGTTGGCGCAAATATGAATCGGATCCACGGGGCCCCTGTCCGCAAACGGGGACGGGCGCGGAAGGTGGCCGCCGCTATGCTCGTCTTGGTCCTGGTGGCCACAGGCGGCGTCTACGCCCTGGTGAATACATACGTAAGACCCCCGACCGTGCTCCCGTATACGGGATCGGGGGCGGCTCCTGTGATCGCCGTAGTCGGCGGCGACCCGGTCATTGAACACGTACCGGAGGAGGGCGCGCCTCCCCCGCCCCCCGTCCAGGAACAGCCGGACAACGCAAGCGAGGCGGCGGACCCCAACCGGCCGTCGGGGATATACACCGTCCTGGTGGCGGGGAAAGATGAGGGGGGCCGTCCGGATACGATTATCCTAATCGCCATTGACAGCATCAACCGCGGGGTCCGCGCGGTGAGCATCCCCCGGGATACCTTGGTGGATATGTCCGGACAGAACCAGAGGATCAACGCCGTCCTGCCCCTGACCCGCTCCATGGATCGGATGATGGAGGCCGTGGAGGGTTTGATCGGGTTTAAGCCGGACAACTATGTGGTGTTAGACCTGGATGGATTTGTGGCCCTCATAGACACCATCGGCGGCGTATACTTTGACGTCCCCCACAACATGCGCTATTCAGACCCGTACCAAAATCTGCACATCCATGTGAATCAAGGATTCCAGCATTTAGACGGACAGACGGCTATGGGGGTCGTCCGCTGGCGGGGCAACAATGACGGCACCGGCAGCGGGCGGGGCGACATCGGCCGCATCCAGACCCAGCAGGCCTTTCTCCGGGCCGTGGCCGGGGAACTGCTCCAGGTTCGGAATATAGCGCGGATCGGGGAGCTGGCAAATATTTTCACCGAGTACGTGGACACGAATTTGCCCGTGGGCAGTATGATCTGGTACGCCAACCGATTGCGGAGCATCACCGGCGAGGATATACAATTTTTCACCATGCCCATGGGCCAAGGCGCCAACATTGGGGGCGTCTCCTATGTGATCTTGGATTTAGAGAATTGGCTCCCCATGATTAACAGCTATTTCAACCCCTATCCCAGTCCGGTGGGAGAGGAAAATGTACGGGTACACACCTGGAGAAACGGCGCGGTTCAATTCGTAGGCGGCGGACGGGCCCTAACCCCCACAGCGCCGCCGCAATAGGCATAAAACCCACTGCGATCATTACAAAGAGGCTGTAGCAAATTTGTTTGCTACAGCCTCTTTCAGCTTGTCGAAAAAGTGTAAGGACATTCGCTACGCGGGAAAATGCCCGCCCTCTTTATGAAAGAGGGTGGGGCTGAAAGAGCCCTCGTCTTTGCCCTCTTTCCTAAAGAGGGTGACTCCGCAGAGCCGGGTGTTTTCCATCCCTAGCGCGACAAATAGGCTTTTTCGGCACGCAAAGCTCCTACTGTCTCGACGATACAGGCCCTCACGCAATGGTCGTGTGGCCGTTTTCCATCTGGACGATTGCGTTTTGAATCCGCCGCTTGGCGTCCGCGCCGGAGGTACAGGATTGGACGTATTGGATCGCCGCCTGCTTTTCCGTCGGGTTCATTTTGCCGAAGGTGGCGGCGGCGTGGGGGTGGAGGGCCAGCTCCATGCTGAGTCCCAGGGGCAGATCGAGCCCATCGGGGCTTCTGCCCATGCCGATAAAGGCGTTATTCATGTGGATCACACTCCTTTTCAATCCTAGTATTCGCCCGACTTGCATATGATATGCGGGTCGGGCGAATACTAGGGAAAAAAGGAGCGTGTTTTTATGGCATCCATTTGGAGAGAGACGGTGCAATTGCCGGAATGGCCCGTTTTGACGGGGGAGATTGAGACAGAGGCCGTGGTCATCGGCGGCGGGATGGCGGGGGTGCTGACGGCCTACCTCCTCCAGATGAAGGGCATCGACTGTGTCCTGTTAGAGGCGAACCGGGTAGGGGGCGGCGTCACAGAGGGGACCACGGCGAAGATCACCGCCCAGCACGGAATCTGCTACGACACCATGACCCGCCAGTTCGGCAAGGAGCTGGCGGGGCAATACGCCCGAGCCAACCTAGAGGCCATCGCCTTTTACGCCCAGATTATCGCCGACCAGCAAATCGACTGCGATTTTCAGCGGGTCGCCGCCCACCTCTACACTGCGAAGCCCGACAAGGCGTTAGAGCGGGAGTGTAAAGCGGCCCAGGCCCTGGGCCTCCCTGCCCAGATGGTGGATATGAGCGAACTGCCCTTCCCCGTCTGGGGGGCGCTGCGGTTTGAAGACCAGGCCATGTTCCACCCCCTGAAATTCCTGGCCCACATCGCGGCCAAGTGCCGGATATACGAAAAGAGCCGTGTGCTTGAGATCGAAGACGGCGCAGTGACCACAGAGCAAGGCCGCGTCCGGGCGAAACACGTGGTGGTGGCGACCCACTTCCCCTTCCTCAACCGCCCCGGCTACTACTTCATGCGGATGCACCAGGATCGCTCCTATGTCATCGCCCTAGAACACGCGGGAGACCTCCGGGACGCCCACCTGGGGATCGACGGACGGAAACTCTCCATTCGCCGCTGGGGAAATCTGACCCTCCTGGGGGGCGGTGGACACCGGACAGGGGAAAACGAATCCGGCGGAAAATACGACGGGTTACGCCGGGCGGCCCGGGAATACTGGCCCGGCAGCCGAGAGGTCTGCCGCTGGTCGGCCCAGGACTGTGTGACCCACGACCACATCCCCTATATCGGCAAATACGGGGCCGATACAAAGGGCCTCTACGTGGCCGCGGGATTCCGCAAGTGGGGGATGACCGGCAGCATGGCGGCGGCCACGGTCCTCTCGGACCTCATCGCGGAGCGGGAGCCGATTTATACGGTATTTTCCCCCCAGCGGCCCCAAGTCGCCCCCTCTGTAAAGGGGTTCATGGAGGACGGGGCGGAGTCCGTAGCGGGCCTGGCCAAACAGATATTCCACGCCCCGGTGAAAGCGCCCAAAGATGTGGAACCCGGCACGGCCAAAGTGGTAATGTGCCAAGAAAAAAAGTGGGGCGTCTACCGGGACCCGGCGGGCAGGGCCCACGGGGTGGACGTGACCTGCACCCACCTGGGCTGTCAGTTGAGATTCAACGCCGACGAGACCACTTGGGACTGCCCCTGTCACGGCTCCCGCTTCACCACGGACGGAACCTGTATCGGCGGCCCGGCCCAGCGGGATTTGGAGACAATGGAGGCGGAACCCCATGAAGCATCGCAAGAGACCATATTTTGAGGGCTGGTATTTCAAACACCAGCGGGGCGGCCAGGCCATCGCCTTCATCCCCGGCATCCACCGCACCGCCGCCGGGGCGAGGCGGGCCTTCATCCAGGTGATCACCGGAGGGGGGACGTGGTTTGTCCCCTACCCCTACGAGACATTTTTCAAACGAGAAAATCCCCTGGAGATCCGCGTGGGAGACAGCGTGTTTTCCGCACGGGGGATCGCCGTACAGATGGACACACCCGAGTTGACGTGTAATGGCACCGTGGAGTACGGCCAGCTCCTGCCTATACGGGGGGATATCATGGGCTATTTTGCCCCTATACCCGGCCTACAATGCCGCCATGGAGTGGTCAGTTTATACCATAAACTGCGGGGAGAGATTACACTCAACGGAGAACGGTTAGAACTCACCGGAGGCCAGGGATACGTGGAGTCGGATCGGGGCAGGAGCTTCCCCCGGCAGTACACCTGGTTCCACTCCAACGACTTCCCCGGGGAGACGCCCGTCTCCGTCATGGCGGCGGTGGCCCACGTCCCCCTGGGGCCTATGGCCATCCAAGGGGTCATTGCCTCGGTCTACGTGGACGGAAGAGAACACCGCCTGGCCACTTATCACGGCGGCCGAGCGGTACGATGTACGGAGCGGGAGATGATCCTCACCCAGGGCCGAGATTGCCTCACCATCCGGGTAGAGCCGGGGGACGGCCTGCCCCTGTACGCCCCAGATCTGGGGGAGATGACCCGGATCATCCGAGAGCGGATCACCTGCCGGGCCACGGTGACGTACCGGCGGGGAGATCAAGTGCTGCTGGACGAGGTCAGTGAGTGCGCCAGCTTTGAGCGCAGTGGATACGGCGACTAAAGTGCGTCAAGCTCCATTAAGCGTAGTCCGAGTTCCACCAGTAGCGTAAATAGCCCGAGAATAGCCAAAGCCCACCAGAATCCCCACGTATAAACCCGTGGTTTTGCGGGCGCTTGCAATGTGTACTCCGGCTCTGGTTCCGCCTCGACTTCAATTGTCGGTTCTTGCTCGATTTCCGTGGCGGCGTGGTGCTTCTTAAACTGCCGCAGACACAGGACGACAACCGGCAGCATGACCAGAGAGGCAATACCCATAACCAACCAAAACCCGCCATCCAACAGCCCCTGGAACCACACTTGATAGGGCTCTACGTACTCTAGCGTCATCCAGATACCGTTATTTACAAAATGGGCCAGTATGGGCGCCAAAATAGAGCGGGTGTAGTACACCAGATAGGCGTATACGATGCCGATGGCGGCGGCGTATATGGCCTGGTGGAAATTTAAGTGTATCAGGCCGAAGAAAATCCCCGTGATGACGGCGGTTTTGTGGATCGACACGCCGCCCGCCTGATATTCTGTAAACATGGCACCCCGGAACCAAAATTCCTCAAAAAGAGAGGGGAAGACAGCGGCCACAATGAGTGTCAGCCACAGGGGAGAGGCAGTAAAATCTATTTCCGAAATGAAAGGCACGAATACAAGGGCTGTCAGAGCATAGATAACCTGAAGGATCGGCAGGAATGCCAGGGATAGTGCGACCACGAGCAGGGTATTTTTCAGAGACAGGCCCCTCCAAGAGAGCACCTGTTTGGGGCGTTGCTTTGTAAATAGTAAGTAGAACAAAAAAGGGACAAACAATCCAATCACCTGTCCGATGCCGAGCGTCTCCTCCATATCGAGGAGGAGCAAGACTGTTCCCAGTACAAGTTGACTGACTATCCAATAGATCGCAAAGAAGAAAATCGCTTTGTTTACTCTCGCCGGTGACTGCATAATAACCCTCCTGATTTTGATTTATTTATACTAAACACAAGTAAAAAGAGCTGAGAGATTTGCGAGGATATTTTTCGCATTTCAAGGATGATGACGCAGGCGGGCTGTCGCCCGGCAAGGAAGAAGACGCAGAAGTGCGGAAAATAAACCGCAAAGATCCAGCACTTTTTACTTGTGTTTAGTATTACGCCCCCTATTTCTTGAGAAATGAGGGAAAGCTGCTCCAATCTAAGGCGTGAGCCATCGCTCATACCGCAATAAAAAGCGGGCGGTGATGCCGATAAACGCCCCGGTGAATACAGCGGAGATCACCAATACTGGGGCGAAGGCCAGGACAGCGGTGGTACCCATGTAGAACACCGCCATCACAAGTTGTCCGGTGTTGTGGGCCAAGGCGCCCAGGATGCTGACGGCCCAAATTTGCTCTCTCGGTACGAACCGAAGGGCCAGGGCCATGATGAGAAAAGCGAAAACTCCCCCGGCGGCGGAGAAGAGCCAAGTAGAGAGCCCGCCCACAAAGAAACTGCCCAGGGTGATCCGCACCGCCAAGATGATCCCCGCCTCCCGCCGCCCGAGGAAGAGGAGGGCTATCAGCGTGATCACGTTGGCCAGGCCCAGCTTGACGCCGGGGACGGGGATGGGCACGGGAATCTGGGCCTCCACCACGAAGATGGTCAAGGCCATGGCCGTGTACATAGCGAGAAGTGTCAGACGTTTTGTCTGCATAATTTATCTACCTCCCCGTGCCGATATCGGCCTCGTCCGCATGGGATGGGGCGATCTGGATCACTACCCGGTGGGGCAGACAGACGATAGGCCGCACCCCATCGGAGATGGGCCCCTGGTTGACGCAGATCTGATCCCGGCAGGTGGCGGATTGGACAGAGATCCGCCCCGGTTCCACCAGGACGACATTTTCTCGGCCCCGGACACCCGATACAATGATGGTATAGGGCGCAGCAACACGACCCAGGTCGATGACCTGGGTTAAATTACCATTTTGATGTACGGACGCCGTGGCGGCGGGACGGGAGAAATTGTGCATCAGCACCTGAGAAAATCCCGCCAGAATCACCAGGGCGGCGAATAAAATGAGCCAGCGTTTTGAGTTCATAGGAGTAGTCTATCTGTATATTTCTTTGCTGTCAAGAGGGGCGGGTACTTCATCACTTAAGTGTGGAGGACAATCAGCCTCCTCTGTGAGTGCTGTGAACGGCAGAACTTTATCTTCCGGCACATTGGCGTTGAGATATGCTTCTTCTGCCTTTTGCTGAGCCTGCTGTAGAATTGAAATAGCTTCTGTCATGGCACGAAACAAGTCAAGATACATGTCTTTAGTAGTTTGGCATTTCTGTAACCCTCCAATTAGTGAAATATCACTGCAAAGATAACACATTTCCCTGGATTAGTGAATTATCACTAATAAAAAATCTTCCCAAAGCATATCATCAAAGTTAGTGATGAATCACTTGGGGAGGAATGTGTTATGAATACGCAAAAAGCCGTTGCGCTTCGGATACGACAGTTATGCCGGGAAAAAGGGTTTACGCCGAATGGGATTGCGACCCATTCTGCCGTGCCGCAAGGCACAGTGAAAAGCATATTAAACGGTGAGAGTAAAAACCCAGGGATTACAACAATTAAAAAATTATGTGACGGATTTGAGATAACTCTGGGTGAGTTTTTTAGCACCCCAGTATTTGATGCGCTGGAACAAGAAATCAAATGATTGCAAATATCCCGCCGTATGCTATACTGGAAAAAAACATGTTAGGAGCATCCATGTGAAGGGGATTTTGATTACGGGGCTGATTTTGATCTTGCTCGGCTCGCTGACGGGCTGTAGCCAGGCCGAGCCGGAGCGGACGACCATATTCGCTATGGATACGGTCATGACCCTCACCATCTACGGCGATGCGGCCCCGGTGGCGCGGCAGCGGGCCATTGAGGAAATCCACCGGCTGGAGGCACTGCTCTCCGTAACACGGGCGGATAGCGATATCGCCCGGATCAACCAAAGTGCCGGAGAACCGATCCCCGTTGCACCGGAGACGGCGATGCTCCTGGCCGAGGCCGTAGACATTTGGCGGGCGACGGGCGGGGCATTTTCCCCGGCTCTGTATCCGGTCTTAAAGGCCTGGGGATTCACCACCGGGGCGCATCAGGTGCCGGACGCCGGTGATTTGGCCGCACTCTTGGCCCACGCTAATCCGGCAGAGATTGTGCGGGATGGGTCACAGGTGACAGTCCCCGCCGAAATGGAGCTGGATCTGGGCGCCGTTGCCAAAGGCTACGCCGGAGATATTTTGGCGGCCCTCATGGCGGAGATGGGGATCGAGTCGGCCATTTTCTCCCTGGGCGGCGATGTATACGCCGTAGGAGAGCGGCCCGGCGGTGGCCCCTGGCGGGTGGCCATCCGGGATCCCTTCGGGGATGGGAACATCGGCGTGGTGGAGGTGAGCGATCGGATCGTGAGCACCTCCGGCGGCTATGAGCGGTATTTCATCGGCCCGGACGGGGCGATGTATCATCACATCCTCGACCCCGCCACGGGGCGGCCGGCGGAGAGCGGGCTTGTCTCCGTCACGGTAATTGCGCAGAGCGGTACCAGAGGGGATGCCCTATCTACGGCGCTGTTCGTCATGGGCCTTGCCGAAGGGGTGGCCTTTTTGGCAGAGCGGGCGGATATAGAGGCCGTGTTTGTCACAACAATGGGTGAACTCTACGCCACAGAGGGGTTAAAAGACAGCTTTGTACTCGGTGACGGGCGAGAAATTTCTTGGATATAAAATTTCCAACCTGCGGCGGGAAATACAGTAAAATTATCTGGAAGAGGAGAGAGAGCATGGAGCGAAAAGACAAGATCAGCTATTATCTGGACATTGCCGACACGGTGGCCCGGCGATCGACCTGTCTGCGGCGGCAGTACGGGGCGATCATCGTGCGCAATGATGAGATTATCTCCACGGGCTATAACGGCGCGCCCCGGGGCCGGAAGAACTGCCTCGATTTAAACCGCTGCACCAGAGAGGAATTGGAAATCCCCAGCGGGGAGCGGTATGAGCTCTGCCGCAGTGTCCACGCGGAGGCCAACGCCATCATCTCCGCCGCCCGGCGGGATATGCTGGGGGGGACCCTGTTTCTCGCAGGGCGGGAGCGCCGGGGCGGGGAGATTTTATCGGATACCGCATCCTGTGCCATGTGCAAACGGCTGGTCATCAATGCGGGGATCACACAGATTATCTCCCGGACGGGGGAGGAGACCTATACGGTCACGGAGATCCGGGACTGGGTATTTGATGACGATTCTCTAAAAAAACCAAGACAAGAGCGTAAATAACGCTCTTGCCTTGGTCGTTCTGTTAGGGAGAATGATAAAAAAGTGAGGGGTGTTGGGGCCTCCATCTATTTAAAACGCCGCTAGGCGGTGTTTTTAGGGGTGGGGCACCCCTCGCCTTGGGTGCCCCGATGTTGTGCAATTGAAGGAGAATGTGTCCCTGTTGGATGAAATTAGTATAGCGCAGGATTGTGAAGATTTTGTGAATATGAGGAAAACAGTTTGTAAACAAGTGGGGATATTTTGTGAACAGAACGAGATTTTCCGGCGCAGAGCAAAAGCTGACCTAGCTTTTCTAAGTTGACCAGACGTTGGCAAAATAGTATAATACCCTACGCCTACACCATACCCAACCCAAGGAGAACACCATGAAAATCGTCGTATTAGCAGGGGGCCTCAGCCCGGAACGGGATGTGTCCCTGTCGTCTGGGAGCTTAATCGCCAACGCATTGATTGAGACGGGCCACCGTGTGATGTTGCTGGATTTATATAAGGGAATCGATGTCTCAGGTGATCCGGATGATCTGTTCACAGATGTGAGCAGTTCCCATCGGTATCAATACACCGTTCCGGCGGCGGAGCCGGATTTGGCCCAGTTAAAAACGGAGGCGGATATGGGCGACGTCCTCATCGGAAAAAATGTTTTGGATATCTGCCGCAGTGCGGACTTGGTGTTTATCGCCCTCCACGGAGATATTGGGGAGAACGGGAAACTCCAGGCCGTGTTTGATGTCTACGGTATCCGCTACACCGGTACAGGCTACGCCGGCAGCCTCTTGGCTATGGACAAGGATTTGTCCAAGCAGATCATGAAAAATCATGAGATTCCCACGCCGGAGTGGGTGCTGTTCCACTGCGAGACGGGTGATAGCAACCAGGTAGAGGATCAGATCGGCTTCCCCTGTATTGTCAAGCCCTGTAGCGGCGGCTCCAGCATCGGGGTGTCCATCGTGGCGGATCGGGCTGGGCTCGATCTGGCCATCCAAGCGGCGAAGAAATACGAGGAGACCGTGGTTGTCGAAGAACTGATTGTCGGCCGGGAGTTCTCTGTGGGGATATTGGACGGAAAACCCCTCCCCGTAATCGAGATCATCCCCGACGAGGGGTTCTTTGACTACGTGAACAAATACCAGGCGGGACGCACCCAGGAGATCTGCCCCGCCGATTTACGGCCCGAGATATCCGCCCGGATGCAGGCCATTGCGGAGCGAGTCCACGAGACCCTGCGGCTGGAGGACTATTCCAGGGTCGATCTGATGCTGGACGGGGCGGACAACATCTTCTGCCTGGAGGCCAACACCCTCCCCGGCATGACCCCCACCAGCCTGTTGCCCCAAGAGGCCCTGGTGAGCGGGATTTCCTATAACGAGCTGTGTAACAAGATTGCCGAAATGGCGTTGCGGTAGAAAACAGATACATAAAATGGCGGGCGATTGATAATCGCCCGCCATCTGCTTATGTCAAAAGCCCCCGCTGCCGTACCACCTCATAGGCCACCACCGCCACGGCATTGGAGAGGTTCAGGGATCGGATGTGAGGCAGAATGGGGATGGTGATCGTCGTGCCTTTATCGCCTGACAATAGATATTTCGGCAGGCCCAGGGTCTCCTTGCCGAACAAGAGAAACGGATTCGCCGGGAATGGGACGTCACTATAGAGCACGTCCGTCCCGGTCTCCACAAAGAATAATTGCTCGGCTCCGTATTTGTCCAAAAATGCGGCCAGATTATCGTGCATCTCCAAGTCCAGGTGCTGCCAGTAGTCCAGCCCTGCCCGTTTGACGGTTCGATCGCTGATCTCAAAGGGCGTGGGGTTCACAATGTGGAGCCGCGCCCCAATGGCGGCGCAAGTGCGGGCGATGTTCCCCGTATTCTGCGGGATCTCCGGCTCGACGAGTACGATGTGTAGCATGTGTATGGTCCGTCCTTTGGTGTTTTTGTTATTTTACCATAGGTGTTGCGGGAGCGCCAGTGTAGAGGTGGGCAGCGCCACACAAAAGCTCCTTTTCCAAAGGAGCTGTCAGCGAAGCTGACTGAGGATTGCCCTTGACCTGCGGCGTAGAGCCTCCCCCAGTCAGGCCTCCCCCAGTCAGGCGAGGCCTGACAGCCCCCTCGAAACGAGGGGGCCGCAGGTCAAGAGCGAAAGGCTCCTTTACAGAAGGGGGCTTTTGGGTTTTTTGCTTACCGCCTATTCAATCGACACAGAGCTTATTCTTCGCCTTCGTGTTCATGCTCACGCTCTTCCACGCAGGTCTTATCAAAACAAGTTTTCACACCAAATTCCACAGGTATTTTCACGCTTACTTTTTGCGTAATAGTAAAATCAAAGCGATCGCGGTGGTCGCGACAGTGATCAATGCCCGGTGTGATTTTCACGTCTCCCACGCAGTGTACGCGGGGCCTGTGGGGTTTGGCGAAAGGTTTGACGGAGACCGGCACGGAGACATCAAAGTCTTTGTGCGTATTTTTTTCACAGGCCTGATCTTTAAAGCATTTTTTATCCTCCGGATCCGGGGGATCAGGCAGGGAGAACGGCCCGCCGATGGTTAGGCCGTATTTTTCTGCACCCTCGGCCCCGATCAGGCAAGTGGAGACCGAATCGACCTCATATGGGGTTGTGAGTTCAAAGCTGATATGCATAACGCCGTTATTCCGATTCAGCCAAAAATCAAATTGCAAACCGGCGCAATTGGGATTTGCGTGGGTGAGATACACATTGGGATTTGCGGTGTCAAAGCGCACCGTTTGCGCATCTCCATTGATGGTGACAGAGATATTTTTTATCTGCTCGGCGTCTATGGTATCACTGATGCCGAGTACGAAGGAGGCCAAGTGCTCTGCGTTGCCGCCGCCTTGCCCGGTGATCACATAGCTAAACTTTTGATTGTCCCCCGCCTCCGGCTCAAATACGCAATTGGGGACATCCAGCTCAATCAAAAAGGGAAGAAGTCTTCCGCCTGTTACTTGGGAATAATCTGCGATCAGGTTATAAGACAATGTTCATTTTCTCCTTTATCAGTTTCAATCCAGTCAATATAGGCATCCTTTGCAATTGTATCTATTGAAAGTTCAACCGGGATCTCAATACATATCATTTGAGAAATTACAAAACTAGAACAGGATTTTCGGCAGGCCGCACATTGGCACGACCGTTGCTTTAAGACGGGTTCTCCGCAGCAGTGCACGGTGGCATCTTTTGTATCTGCCCGCGGCTTTACTGTAATCGGGACAGAAACAGCGGCTTTTTGCCGCGCAATGACAAGGGTTTCTGTTTCATCGTAACATCGTTCGATTGCAATCTCCTCCTTATCCCTACGGTATAGTATAGTCAAACCACTTGAAAAGTGTTTCAAGTGGTTTGACTATCTATGTCTGTCCTGCGAGAATGTGACATATAGCGCAGAGATAGGCGAAATAGAAACGCCCCTTGTGCACGCGGCACAAGGGGCGTCAAACTATTTAGATGTCTCGTTTACTCGTCTTCCGGGGTGGCGCCCATCTCCTGGACTTGGCTTGATAAATTCCGATAACGCTCAAGGCTTTTCTCGATCAAGTTGCGGAGTTCGGCATACTCTTCTCTGGCCGCCTCCATTTGCTTTTCAACCTTTTCCTTGGCCTTGGCCAGAATCTGATCTCCGCGCTCTTTGGCAAGCTGCAATTTGTATTCCGCCTCTTTGACGGTTTCTTTGGCCGTTGTGCGGGATTCTTCTAAGATGTCCTCCGCCTCTTCCCGGGCCTGGACAAGAACTTTTTCAGCTTCGCTCATGAGGGATTGCTTATCTACTTCTAACTGGGCATATATCTCTTGGGATTCAAACAATGCCTTTTCCATAATCCCTTTGCCGTCATCCTGTGCTTTTTGCAAGATTTGATCCACTTCGGCCTGGACAGATTGCAAAGCTTCTGCCGCTTTGGCAGCCGTCTTCGCTTCGTCATCCTTGGCATTTCGTACAATGAGTTCGGCTTCGGTGTGAGCGTCATGCAAAGCTTTCTCTGCTTCCTCTTTTGCCCGCTCAAGAGATTCATTTGCCTCGGAGGTCATGCGCGCATTTTCGGCTGTCGCTGTCTCCAATAGGGTGGCTGCATGTCGCTCTGCGTCTTGCACGAGGGTTTCCGCTTGCATACTCGCCTCTTCACGGATCAGTGCAACTTCAGAGTCAGTTTGCGCTTTCAGCGCCTCAGCTTCTGCTTCGATCTGTTGCCGATATTCACCTGCGATGTGTTGCCCTTTTTCGAATATTGCAGAGAAATCAGAAGTAAACTGGCCTATAAACTGCATGAATGCAGTCTCTTCTGATGCCGGCTCCTCTTCTGATACCGGTGCATCTTCTGCTGGCAATGTCTCTTCTGCCGGCGGTGTCTCATCTTCTGCGGACAGCGCCTCTACTTGTGCTTGCAGCTCCGCAATGGTGTCTTGGGCTTGCTGCAACTGCTCTTCAACCTGTGTTTTTTGATCTTCGGCAAGCACTTTCTGCTCTTCGGCTTGCTGCAGCTGGGCTTCGACCTGGGCCTTCTGCTCTTCGCTCGCCTTTTGGCGCTCGGATAAACGCTGGACTTCGTCCTTTAGCTCTTTTAATTCTTTGATGCGCTCTTTTGATTTCCCTGTATCCTCTTCGCTACTTTGCTTTTGCAGTTTGGATAGGCGTTGCACTTCGCTATTTAGCTCTTTGATTTTTGTTCTGGAGGTCTCTAATTCTTTTTTATCTGAAGAAGAAAGCTTTGTCTGCACTTCCAACTTGTGGATTTGATCCTTTAGCTGAGCCAACTTTTGCTCGGCGTCGTCTTTTTCTTTCCGAATTGTGTTGGTTTCTTTTTCAAGCTGATCAAGTTTTGTTACGAGGGTATTTCCCCCTTGCTCCAAATTCGCGATATGCTTTTGTAGCGTTTGTACATAACTGTCAACATCTTCTGTACGATACCCGCCAAAGGTAGATTTTGCAAATTCAACTCTATCCATAATCCAAAACATCCTCCTTACAAAATAAAAACATATACCCGAATAAATCGAGCAAAATGGCACATGCCAACACTCTAAGTAATATAGCACAAAAATTATGAAGATGCAACAAAAAAACATGAAAAATATTCGCATGCCGGTTTGAATATGAAAAACATCGTGGCCAAATATAAATAAAAAATAAAAAATGCACATTTTTCATGTAAACGAAGAAGTTGCATTGACGATAACAGAAAAATATGATAGTATTTGTCATAGAAATTCTTCAGAAAAAGCATCGTATTTTTAGACATCAAATCAGGAACAGAAGGGTAAGTGAGAGTGTGAATAAGTACAAGAGGCAGATCGTAGCTTTTTTATTTATACTGTGTGCCATACACCTTTTTTTGCAACCAGTTGCAGGGGTTGATTCTGATGACATCGGTACCCACGAGATCATCCTGCTTTTTGATATCAGCACCTCAATGGGATGGAACGATACCGAAGTTTTAGCTCCGGATGCTTTGAAACAAATTGTAGGTAGTTTGCCGCCGCACTGGAATGTAGGACTTGTTACATTCAACGCCGACGTAGTGGACGTCGTGCCACCGGATGTAGATACGCGGGAGACAATTCATACCATTTTAGAAAACGTAAGCTATACGAGTTTTACAAATTCCGGTACCGGCCTGCTTCAAGCGGCTGAGTTGTTTTCCAACAATGCGCAAAGCCGTACAATCATTTTCTTCACAGACGGCTCAAAGGTTCAACTCCCAACGCCAGAGGACACTGCAGACGCGATATACTTGGCGGAGCAGGCGATCGAACAAATTATGGATTCTGACATCCGGGTGCATGTGGTCGCAGTAGGCGAAAACTATAAAGGGTTTCACGAGAAAATTTTAGACCTTGCCCCTGTCACGGGCGGCCATTTATTCAGAGATCTGCCTTCTGAAGGGTTGAGCGAAGTTGCATCCACACTGGTTTTTGATGCGTTGCGTGTCGCTGGAAGCTATGTCGGTACAGCAGATTCCGCAGGGCATTTTACGGTTCAGCTTCCGGTTGCGGGGCTTGATTCTGCAACAGTGCTCATCACGGCGGAGTCTGCGATTGAACACGTTGCAGTCAACACCGGCGACAGTGCTATCATACAGAGGGGGCAGCACTTTGCGCTTGCGGAAATTATCAGACCCACGGACCAAACAATTCATATTGAGGTTATCTCCGAAGGGGTTAGCCGCGCAAACCTGATCGCAAATTGGGAGCTACAGCTCATGGCCGAAGTTGGATATGGGAGACTGAGTAGATTTTGGATTGCTGACAGTACGGGGCAAAATGTATTTCTAAACCCATTTTTCCACGAAGAGTTTTTCCCAATTTATACCGAAACAGATGAATCGCATATTCACCTGAGAGATGGATATCTATATTGGGACGTAGAAGCAGAAGAAGCCCGCGATGTCCTGCAAACACAACTGCAGAACTTCGGGATAAACACACTGGGCTCTATTGAGATGCTTGGCAGTTTGCAAGCGCCGCAGACACCTGCTGACAACATTGACGAACCCACAGCGGCATCGCCTACGGAATCACCCGCGAGGCCGATTGGCGGCGCACTTACCGCGCTTGCTGCGGGCATAGAAGGCGGTTCCACTGTGTTAATCGCAGGAGTTATTGGTCTCGCGTTGGTAATCGCATTTCTTTTCACCTATCTGATCTGTTTCCGCCCCAAACGGGCCAAACGCAAACCGGTGGAGCAGAGCAAGAAAAGCAACTTTGCATTTGCCGGAAAGTTGGATCTATATGTTGCCATCGGATCAAGTGACATTGACACGCCGCCCTGGACATTTCAGTTGGGCAAAAAGCGGGAAGCGCCTCTAAAAGCTATTCTGAAAAAATGCGGCATTTCAAACACGTTTGCGGGTTCAGATTATATTTACTTTATAGCTGATAAGCATGGTTCACTGCGCGTTGAGAACGACTCACACCGCACAGTCTTTGTGGGCTCGACGGCGTTGAGGGAAAAGCAGTCTCATACGCTAAACTACGGGGAAAGAGTGTACGTTCGCAGCAAAGATAAATCCAGTGTATTGGTGGTTAGTCCCCGGTTTTTATATCAAGCTGGCAGATCATAGATGTGCTTGCGCTGGGGATTCCAACTTTAATCCGCCAAACAACCGAACCCTACAGCCTCAATGGTTGTAGGGTTTATCTATTGTATTTTTTCCAGTTGTTATTTCCCCTGCCGTTTTGTGTTCTGCCCTCTAATCATGATTACGGTTATCACGGCTACCAGTAACAACAGCAGCCAAATTGCCGGATGTATCGGCCTGGCTCCGCTGTGCGTGAGCACTTCACGCGGTCTATCTCCGAAATTGTTCTGGGCGAGTTGCTGCAAATCCTCGATTGTCAACCTTAAACTTAAGGGGGAATTATGCGCAATAATGTCTTCCAACTCGACATGGGCGTTTAAAGTCAAGGTGCTCTCATTTGAGTCCGGGAAACGGTATGCGCCTAGATAGGGGTTTAATAGGCGTACATCGTCATATCCTCGAGAAAAAAGGAATAAGACCAAGTCATAGGCGGCCCCTCCCTTGTCAAGTACCATCATAACATAAAATTGCCGCCTGGTATAGAACTTAAAAATGTCCCTACAGGCTCAAATCCTGTAAGGACATTTGCTTTGGAGGCGACACCCGGATTTGAACCGGGGAATAGAGGTTTTGCAGACCTCTGCCTTACCACTTGGCTATGTCGCCATGTGCGTTCTGGCGGCGTAAGCCGCCCGCCGGAAGTCGGCGTCTGGGATGCTCTTGATCTTGCCCTTCCCCGGCACGGGCGGGTCTTTGCCCGTGTCGGGAGCGAACGACAGGGTAACATGCGCAGTTTTCGCCAACGGCGGAAACGGAGCGGCGTTACCCTGGTAGTGAGCTGGAGCGGGAGACGAGAATAAACCCGTGTCATTTCCGACTCCTTTGGTATTGTTCCAAATTGCCCATATCCCTTTATTTTCAATGGTT
>Ga0123355_10001824_pt1 | contig 29796 bp, 24 predicted proteins | sample TergutEmb28metaG_3_FD_89872 | JGI IMG/M metagenome (GOLD analysis project Ga0123355, IMG submission 89872) | Embiratermes neotenicus P1 segment gut microbial communities from Petit-Saut dam, French Guiana - Emb289 P1 | ecosystem: Host-associated > Arthropoda: Insects > Digestive system > Gut ... | reverse complement strand
GTGGCAATAGATGGGAAGTATATGGATATGGATTGACTTCTGATGCTGTTCATAAAGCATTAGGCGCAACGGTGAGCGTTTATCAATGGGATTTATTTATTCCAATCCGTATTAAAAATCAAACGTAATTAAGTATTTTGTTCAGCCGGAATGAATACAGCATTATCTATATTTCCATGCCAATAGGCACAGAAGCCCTGACAAGGCGCATGGCACCGGCTCTGACGGTGTATAAGTGCGCAACATCAAATTTTCTTGGCAAATTACCACTATCGATGGGAATAACAAGCACAATTTCTAAAGTTGATGAACTTGGAGTTGGTCGTATCGGTGTAAACCAGCAGCATATTGAGATATTCAATTCATTACCATTATTGCACCGTAAAGATAAAGGAGTAAACCCAAATGAAAATCTACGACATAACCGCTACAATATCGGACAACCTACCTGTATACGGCAACGAACGCCCAGACATTAGAAAAACCGCCACCATAAAAAACGGCGACGGTTATAATCTCACCAAATTTACATTTACAACCCACACGGGCACCCATGCGGATATGCCTTCTCATTTTGTGGATTCCACCATAACATGCGACACAATCACACTGGACCATTTTTACGGCCCGGCACAACTAATTCGCATAAACGCAACAGAACATATCACAAAAGAAATTTTGAACCGATACGAAATTCGTACCAACTGCATTTTGCTAATTGATACGGGGCAATCACAATTCATGAGCCAACCCACGCTAAAAAAAGACTTTTTGGCCCTAACTCCCTGCGCGGCGGAATACTTGGTTGAACAAAGAATCAAAACCTTAGGTATCGACTACTTGTCCGTAGATCCTTACGACACTACCGACTTTCCGGTTCATAAAACCCTGCTGGGTAATGATATTACCATTTTAGAAGGCCTGATACTTTCTGATGTACCCGAGGGTTTTTATACCCTCTCCGCCCTGCCGCTAAAGTTCGCAAACGGCGACGGTAGCCCCGTTCGTGCAATTTTGGTGGGGAATTAACAAGTTTTTCTACCCCTCAAAATCTGAGATGGTGACTGTGAGTCACCATCTCAGATTTTGAGGGGTATTTTGCGTCTCAAACACCCCTCGTTAAACACTATAGTCATATAAGCTAAAAACCGTCCAATGTAACGCAGTAATTTGACGCAATACGAGGAAGCGGCGACGACGCGTACCCAAAGGTACGCGAGTAGGATCTGACGAAGTAGTGCGGAAAAATTACAAGTTACATTGGACGGTTTTTAGTTTATGTGACTATAAATAAAAATTACTTGCATCTCTACCAATTCTGTGCTAGAATGCACTTTGTCGACGCGGAGTGGAGCAGTCTGGTAGCTCGTTGGGCTCATAACCCAAAGGTCGTTGGTTCAAATCCGGCCTCCGCAATCTATAGTGTGTACGCCCACATTAACGGTAAATCCGTAATCGTGGGCGTATATTTTTTATATCAAAAAAGATTGAGAGGTTTTGCGACATGAAAAATTTTCACGATGCCACACGCACCGCAGACATAAAATTCAATATAAAAAAACTACCGCTAAGCGAAAATATTTATAGAATAATATTGTCTTCACCTACAAAAAACGCAGAGCATAAACGTGTAGAAATAATTAAAAATGGTGACATGTATCAAGCCAGCATGTTTACAGAAAAGCAAGTTTTTCACAAAAACATACAAAATGTCGAATCTTTTATAAGTGATTTGCTAGGCAGCAAATTTATGCAATATGTTGCTTGGGATGGCAAACGAGAGTATTCTGCCAGGGTAACAAAAAAGGGAAAGTTGCTAACTACATCTAAAAATAGCATCAGACAACCTAACTGTTTACAGGGGGGTAGCTTTAACAAACAAAAAAATCATGTGCTAAATGAAGGCGACCCTATTCCTGTTCTTGTGGACATGGGTATTTTCACAAGTGAATACAAAGTTAAAATGTACGATAAATTCCAACAAATTAACCGCTTTCTTGAACTTATTGCAGACGAAACAAAAAATCTCGCGCCCGGTACCACTGTTAATGTTATTGATTTTGGGTGCGGTAAATCCTATTTAACATTTCTGACGTATTACTTCTTTTTCGAAAAACAAAAAGCCGCCATAAATATTTGTGGCATGGATTTAAATGAATCGGTAATAAAAACATGTACCGAAGCGGCAAAAAAATACGGGTATCACTCTCTTAATTTTAAACTTGGAGACATAGGACATGAAGCGGCCCCTCCTATCGCTAGCTGGGGGCAGCCCGAGACGTTTAATATTGTAATATCGTTACACGCATGTGATACTGCTACCGATTTCGCGCTTTTTAACGCAGTGCGGTGGAAGGCTGATCTTATTTTTGCTGTTCCTTGCTGTCAACATGAATTACGCAGTCAAATGGAACCACAAAATCTTAGTATTTTATCTGATTACGGCATTATAAAAGAACGCTTTGCATCCCTTGCAACGGATGCAATTCGTGCAAAGACATTAGAACATATGGGTTATAAAGCACAAATAATTGAGTTTGCCCCTTTTGAACATACCGCAAAAAATTTACTTATACGAGCACGTTTGGGAAATAAAAATCCAAATGCGTTGCCTTTAGTGGAAAAATTCGCAAAAGAGTTTGCTTTTAAACCAAAGCTGCTGGAGTTGTTTGAGTTAACACAACTCCAAAATATTTCCAAAAATTTGCCAAAAAAATAAAATTAGCAAAAATTTACTTGCTAAAAATATTAATAATGTCTATAATAATTCTCAAGAGCCTGGGATGCTCGACAACCTATTATTTTGAACCTACAGATCTAAAACGGGAGTCTTATTATTGCAATGTCTATGCTGTGCTGAACATTTTATGTACAGAAGCAGAAGCCTTGTTGCGGACACCCACCTAGCCTATGGCTAGGTGTCAAAATATAGGACCGGCATTCTGGGTATTTTTGTAAAGTTTTTTAGTCTATACTAATGTTTGTATTACTGGTAAGGGGAAAGCATCATGATCCCAACGGATGCACAATTACTTGCAACTGCAAAAGTAGAAATAACAAAAAAGCCTCCGCAAACCGGGGCTTTTGAGGCAATCCTTTTTAGATACGAAAAATTGATTCATTACATAGCTCGCCGTTATTTTAATAACAGGGAGGATGCTTTAGATGCGAGTCAGGAAGCATCTTTAAAAATATATAATGGCTTAAGCAAGGTAATAATTTCGGAGAGTGATAGTCTAAAACCGTGGATATGTACTGTTATTGCCCGTACATGTATTGATGCTTTACGCAAAAATCGTATTACCACCATGGAATTAACTGAAGAAGTAATCGCCCTTCCCTCCTCCAACGAAACTGTTGAAGATACTATTGTAGGTCGGGAGCGTGTAAATGAAATTTTGGAAGCAATGCAGCTGTTATCCAAAGAATATCGCATTGTTATTATTTTAAGAGACATGCAAGGTCTGTCATATGATGAAATTGCAGATACCTTGAATATGAATGTAGGTACTGTAAAATCAAGACTTTCGCGTGCTAGAGCTGCGTTAAAAAAAATATTATAGTCACAGGAACGTAAAACTGTTCAATTATTGCGCAGCAATTTGTGTGCAATACAAGAAAACTGTGACGCGGCGCACCGGGCGGTGCGCAAGGAACAGTTGACGCAGTAGTGTGCACAAATTGCAAGCAAGAATGGACGGTTTTGCGTTTCTGTGACTATAACACAGTAAACCCACGTATATACAATCTATAATATCAAAAAAGGGAGACGTCATGGAAATAAAAAAACACGGGCTACCAAATTACACCCGAAGTGAAGAATTGTTTAATATGATAACACATATAGTAGGCGGTGGCCTTGGGCTGGTTGCCTGGCTTGCCTGTGTAATTGTTGCCGCATTCCACCAAAATGCTTGGGGGGTTGTTAGCGGTTCTATTTATGGGTTTACAGTAATTTTACTGTTTACCATGTCAAGTATCTATCACGGGCTTCGCATTGGATTACCGAAGCGAGTTTTTCGCATACTTGATCATTGTATGATTTATGTGCTTATTGCAGGAACATATACACCAATTTTACTTGGTCAGTTTCGGGCAACATATCCCATGGATGCTTGGCTTGTTTTTGGTATCATCTGGGGGCTTGCAGTCGTTGGTATAACTTTGACAAGCGTTAACCGCAAAAAATTTGCAGCGTTTGCCATGATTTGTTATCTTGGTATGGGTTGGGCCGCTATCTTTAGAATTAACAGGCTGGTTGAAGTGTTGGGGTTGCCATTTTTTATTCTTATTTTAGTTGGCGGTGTACTATATACCATGGGAGCCGTTTTTTATGGTGTGGGTAAACGCAAAAAATATATGCATTCGGTATTTCATTTGTTTGTAAATGCGGCGTCTGTATTGCACTCTGTGGCAATTGCAACGTTTGTAATGCCGATTTAATTTTACGTTTACAATAGTATCATCGCATCCCCATAACTGAAAAAACGATATTCTAAGGCTACGGCCTCTTTATACGCCTCCATTGTACGTTCGTGCCCTGCAAAAGCAGAAACAAGCATAATAAGAGTAGACTCTGGCAAGTGAAAATTAGTCAAAAGCCCGTCCATTACTTTAAATTCATACCCCGGATAAATGAAAATATCTGTTTTACCTGCGCCCGGAATAACTTCGCCGGTCTCATTTGCGCGACTTTCAATTGTACGGCAACTGGTGGTACCGATTGCAATAACTCGGCCGCCGGTTTTTTTTGTGGAATTTATTAATTCGGCAACTTCCGGCTCTACACGGCAGTATTCGCTATGCATGTGGTGTTTTGTAATGTCATCGTCTTTTACGGGACGGAAAGTACCAAGGCCAACGTGAAGGGTAACTTGAGCAATGTTTACGCCCATGGCACGGATATCGCTTAGTAGTTCTTCTGTAAAATGTAGGCCCGCCGTAGGTGCGGCAACAGAGCCATCATTTTTTGCGTATACGGTTTGGTATCTCTCGGTGCTTTTTTGCTCTTCTTCGATATAATGCGGCAGTGGCATTGTTCCGATTTCTACTAAGAGAGGCTCGAATTCGCCTTCATGTTCTAGGGAAACTATGCGAAGTCCGTCCTCAATTATCTCATGCACTTTTGCTGTAAGCCTACCGCCGGCAAAAGACAAAACGTCGCCCTCACGGGCTTTTTTGCCGGGCTTGACCATAACCGACCAGCGGTTTTCGTTTTGATCGATGCGCTCATGCAGCAACACTTCTACATTATTGTCGCTCATTAGCCGTGCGGGGATAACCCGAGAGTCGTTTACAACCAAACAATCCCCGGGGCGTAGGATAGACTTAATATCTGTAAATTGATTATGGGTAAAGACGCCTGTTTTGCGGCAGATATGCATGAGCCTTGAGCCGTCACGCCTTTCAATTGGTTGCTGAGCGATTAAATGCTTCGGAAGTTCGTAGTAAAAATCTTCTTTTTTTAACATGATTGACATTATCTTATTTCAACTCCTGTATAGTAATGAAGTAAAATGGTACGGAAATCGTAACCCGCTTGCGCCATGCCGTTTGCGCCATGTTGGCTCATTCCTACGCCATGACCCCATCCGCGACCGTTTATTGTAACACCTGCCGGGCTTGTTGCAGATGTAAGAGTTTGTATACCGGCACCCAGTTGTGTAACTGCGGTTCCGTCAAAAACATGGGTAGGGTTTGCCCGCACAATTTGGCCCGCATTGTCCATAATATACAAATTGGCCGTAGGCCTTTGAACTGTTGCCGTGTTGCTGCTAATATACGTATTAGTCGCAGCTGCTGCACTACCGGCAAGGGTAAAATGGCGGCTGTAAAGTGAACGGTCGATATGCCTGAATATAGAAAGAGTCTGCTGGCGGGTTGCCGTCCAACTACCTGTTGTACCTGTAAATGTGAGTTCCTGCACGCGACCAAGATGCATGCTTGATATTGACAGCCCAGTAACAGTACCGATATTTGGTGCGTTAGATTCTGTGTTTATGGCATTGGTAAGCTGTGCCCATGTGTAAGTACGTGTCCAAATTCTTGGGTTTTGTTCGTATGGATCCCAAACGCCCCTTAAATGTGGGAGGTTGTCCACCCAGACATTCTCGTTATTGTCGGTAGAACCACCGCTGGATGAAAAGTATGGCGTGAAAAGTGGTGTAGTACCACCTGGGGCAAAAATCATAAGACCTCTTGTGTCGCGCACGGCCTGAGTTGTAAGGGGGTGTTCACGGCTAACAGCTCTATATGCTTGGCAACAGGTAGTATCGCAAATGTTAAACCCGGTACCCGGATGGCGAGAACGCCCGGCAGTATGCATAGCAAAAGTGCGGGCCGCTACGGCTTGGGCACGCAGGGCTTCTGTATAGAATGAATGTGACATTTCCACTGGAACAACGCCGTATAAATATTCTTCCAAACAAATTACATTTATTGCTGTAATGCGCCCGCCGGAAAGACGAAACTCCATAATACCGCGATATGCGTAACTGCCTAAAGTAAGATTGCCTGTGGTCGCCCTAATCTGTGGTCCGCCATCTACACCATTAAGAAATGTAAATTGAATAGGACCATTTGCACCCCCTGATCGGATAACGAGTTGACCGCCGTCGACAGTTACAGTAAAACCGTTTGCGGACGTTAGTGTACGATTGAATGTAAAACCTGGGGTGCCGCGCCCAATGTCTATGCTTGTCGTAGCAATTGAGATTGAATTGCGATTGGCAAACGACCTTGTCAGGCCTACGCGTATGGTGTTTGCATATGCTGTACCGGCAAAGGCTAAAATAAAAATAACGGTAGTACATAAGAATAAGATTGTTTTTTTCATATGATTTTGCACTCCTCTATGTAGGGTGTGTTCGATAATTCCATTGCACCGTCTTTTCGGTAAAAATTGCACTATGCGCTGTCGCAAAAAGCCTTATGTATCTTTGGATACATGCGACTTTTTGCTCCTAGCTTAGCACAATTTTTACTCAAAAATTCGGCACAAACGAATTATCGAACACACCCTAAATATCTATGTCGTATTTCCGCGAACACTATATCAGGAAATAGGAATTATGTATATAAAAAATTTCAGTTGGTGACTGAGAGTCACCAACTGAAAATTTTTTTAATGAATTATAGCAACTTGATTTTGCATAGCCTAAAACTTTGTCTAGCAATCCGCTTTAAGCGTGCGGAATGCGCCCTCGTTTCCGGACAACGCAAAATCAAATTGTTTTATAAGCTGTACGCATGGATTTACAACACTGCCTTAACGGTCGTTTTTCCGTCATTTTTCGTTACTTATAGTCTCAGGAACTTAAAACCATCCATTCTTGCTTGCAATTTGTGCACACTACTGCGTCAACTACTCCTTGCGCACCGCCTGATGCGCCGCGTCACGGTTTCCTTATATTGCACAAAAATTGCTACGCAATAATTGGACAGTTTACATTCCTGTGACTATATTCCTGCGGCATCATCAATAACAAAAACTATCGAAAAAAAACGCCTCGCTAATACAATATAGCTTCTTAGCCATCCATCAATTTTCTAATATTTTCTACTGTCTCGGGATTCATAAAATGTTCTATCTTTTCTACTTGCTCAAGTTCATTGCTAGAATTATTGATGCGACACAAAAACTTATGAAGCGTGTCATGTCTAAACATTAGATATTCGCCAAGCTTTATGCCAGAATCGGTAAGCCGCACATATCCATATTTTTCTGACAAAACTAATCCGTGATTTTTCAGATTGTCTACCATTTTAGTGGCAGAGGATGGTTTTACATTCAATTTTTCGGCAAGAATGCCTATTCGAACGGGCTCGCCGGTGATATGTATTCTGTAAATCATTTCAAGATAATCTTCCATGGACGATGTTATTGCGTTGTTTTCTAACAGCGCGTATCCTTTTAATGTGTAAAATTTATCCTGCATAGTACACCCCTCACCGTTGTAACACATTTATGCAACTTGGCATAAGTTAGCCTAGGGAAAAATTGTTACCCTAAACTAATTTATTATGTGGAGGTCGCTGTTATGTCAGTATTGTCCGGTCTTATTGTGTCGGTGGATGCGTTTTTTATCGGATTATCCCTTGGGTTCCAAAAGAAATGCAGGTTTTTGCACCTAGTGATAATTAATGCATTTTTGCTTGGGTTATGTTTTTTAGGTTTTTTTGTTGCAGGTCGGGTTTACGAAGCCATTCCAATTGACCCGGATATTGTTGTCGGGTTTGCGTTTATCGCCCTTGGGTTGTGGTGTATAATAAATTATTTTCTAACCAGGCATAAGAAAGAAAAGCTATGCGTCAAGTCCATTTGCATGGTTGGAATGGTAATGAGTATTGAAGCAATGGTAATTACCATGGGGATTACCATTATTTTCATGCCCGACTCAAGTTTACTGATTCCTGTCACTGTAGGACTTGCGCATTTTGGGTATTCGGCGTTTGCCTTTTATTTGGCCAGGACCAAGCGAATGCAGGGTTTACCTCCAATTGTTAGCCACATGATATCTGGAATCGCCCTTATTATTTATGGGTTGCTGGCTCTTTTTGTGGAAATTGGAATATGATAATTGGTATAAACGTTGGCAAGTTCTACGCTTTGCTATATAATGGCTGTATCATTGAATTTAGCTAAAGGTTGATACCACATGAACAAAAAAGCCCTTTCTACCCTGGACTTTCCGCAAATAATAGAAATGCTACAATCCCGCGCGGCGTCGCCAATGGGCAAAAACCGTGCTCTTGAGCTGACCCCAATGGCTTACCTACCCGACATACAGCGTGCCCAAAAAGAAACCACTGCCGCAACAGGTATGATTCTGCGCAAAGGTAGTCTGCCACTAGGGGGCATTCACGACATTCGCCCGGCTCTAACCCGCGCAAATATTGGCGGCACTTTGCAGACGGAAGAACTCTTACAAATTGCCGAAAGCGTATATGTATGTCGTAAGCTAACATTGTACGGCAAGGAAGGCGAACATGATGGAGAACCATCATGCATAGCCCCCTACTTTGAAGGAATTACCCTTGCAAACGCTCTAGAAGCAGAAATTAACCGCTGCATAAAACCTGCTGGCGAAATTGCCGACAATGCATCTGCAAAACTAGCCGGCATACGGCGGGATATTCGCACTTCTCACGACAGAATACGTGACCATTTGCAAAAAATAATACAATCCGCTTCCTATAAAAATATGTTGCAAGACGCAATTGTCACCCGCCGCGGCGACCGTTTTTGTGTGCCTGTAAAAGCCGAGTTCCGTGGTAGTTTTCCCGGTCTGGTACACGATCAGTCATCCACCGGGGCAACTGTTTTTATGGAACCGTCAAGCGTGGTAGAACTTAACAATAAAATAAAGGAACTTCATTTTGAGGAAAAACGCGAAGAAGAGCGGATTTTACTAAAATTAAGTGGCATGGTTGCAGGTGAAAGCGTTGTGCTTGAAGCTAATCTTGACCAAATAACCACCCTGGATTTTATTTTTGCTAAAGCTGAGCTCTCATTGTCAATGGAGGCCACCGAGCCTATTTTTAACGACCGCCGCTTCGTTCACATAAAAAAAGGACGGCATCCGCTTTTAGACTCGAAAACTGTTGTACCTACAGAAATTTACCTTGGCAAAGATTTTCATATGCTGCTAATAACCGGGCCAAATACAGGGGGCAAAACTGTCTCCCTTAAGACCATTGGCCTTTTTTCGTGTATGGGGCAGGCTGGGCTACACATTCCAGCGGCAGAAAATTCGGAACTTACAGTTTTTGATGACATTTTTGCCGATATTGGCGACGAGCAAAGTATTGCCCAAAGCCTTAGTACCTTCTCTTCCCATATGAAAAACATTGTAAATATTTTGCAAGATTTAAGCCATAACGCCCTGGTTCTTTTAGACGAGTTAGGTGCAGGAACGGACCCAACCGAGGGAGCCGCTTTAGCAATAGCAATCTTACAACACCTGCGGGCACGGCAAATTCGTACAGTTGTGACCACCCACTACAGCGAGCTTAAACTTTTCGCCTTATCCATGGAAGGAGCCGAAAACGCTTGTTGTGAATTTGATGTTGATACTTTGCGCCCCACATATCGTCTGTTAATAGGCATTCCCGGTAAATCTAACGCCTTCGCAATCGCCAAACGCCTTGGGCTACCAGATGCCATAATTGACGAGGCCCGTGCTGTTCTTAGCCAAAAAGACATCCGTTTCGAAGATGTTATAACCGACCTTGAAGCCAGCAAAAAAGCTGTTTTGCTTGAACAAGACCGTGCCGAGGTTTACCGCCGCGAGGCCGAAAAACTTCGCCAGGATGTGGCTCAACAAGAAGAAAAACTTCGCACCCAAAAAGAAAAAATCCTGCAACAAGCAAGGCAGGAGGCGCATGACACAGTCCAACAAGCCAAACAAGATGCGGAAAAGTTAATCACAAAAATGCAAAAAGAAATGCAGCAAGCCAACCAGCGGGAGGCGGAAGAAGCCAAGCGAAAAATGCGCGAAGGGCTGGCTGGCCTAGCCGAGGGGATTGGCCCCGTAACCGACAAGCCAACCCGAAAACCGCCCGAAAACTTACGCCGTGGCGACAAGGTGTTTATTCATTCCATGAACCAGCAGGGCACGGTCTCTAATCCGCCGGATTCAAATGGAGAGGTGCAACTACAAGCAGGCATTCTAAAAATAAAAGTCCATGTAAGCGACCTTACCTTGGAAGAAGAAGATAACACCACACCAAAATTTGCTCCGCAGGCCCGTGGCGACAGCGGCAGGAATAAATCCCTTTATATCAAAAGGGAAATTGATCTGCGTGGTATGATGCCTGAAGAAGCCGTTTCCGCAACGGAAAAATATCTGGACGATGCGTTTTTATCGAGCCTTGCCATTGTAACCGTGATACATGGCAAGGGCACAGGTGCAGTGCGGAATGCAATTCATAATATGCTAAAGCGGCACTCCCATGTTAAGGAGTACCGCCTGGGTAAGTTTGGTGAAGGTGAAGAAGGGGTAACGCTCGTTACGCTGAAGTAAGAAGATATAGTCACATAAATTGAAAACCGTCCAATGTAACGAAGTAATTTGACGCAATACGAAGAAGCGACGACGACGCGTACTCAAAGGTACGCGAGGGGTTGTTGATTGCAAGTAATCAACTTGCTGACGAAGTAGTGCAGAAAAATTACAAGTTACATTGGACGGTTTTTAGTTTATGTAACTATACATCCTGCAAGAAACATAATAAGAATATCCGCGATATATAGTTATGGTGTGTTCGATAATTCCATTGCACCGCCTTTTCGAGTAAAAATTGCACTATGCTTCTACCCTAGCACAATTTTTACTCGAAAATTCGGCACAAGCGAATTACCGAACACACCATAATTAAGCTGAAAACTGGCCGGTATAACAAACTAATTTAACGCAATACGAAGAAGCGACGACGAGAGAAGAAGCTGACGAAGTAGTGCGAAAAAATTACAAGTTATACTGGCCAATTTTACATTCCTGTAACTATAAAGCGGCACCCCCGTGTAAGAGAGTGCCGCCTAGATAAGTTTGGTTAAGACGAATTAAAGCTGGTTACATTAAAGCGCGACGTCTATAAAGATATATGCAGCACGCACAGGTGCATCCCAATAGGCAGTTGCCCCTATGCCTTGCATAATATAGTACAGCGGTACAAATGTCCTATCTGCGACTATAACCGGCGTACCCAAATTGTTTGGTAAAGGCTGCCCAATAGTCATTTCAAAGTATTCACCTTCAAGTTCAAAGGTAATATGACCATAATAAAATTCAAGATTTGTAGCACCAAGGGCTTCCACTATTACACGCAGGGGAACCATTGTACGATCGTGTGCAATAAACGGAGCGGCTTCTAAAATGAATGGAACGCCATCATCGGTGAAAATGGGGTTGTCTATTACAAAGCGCAGAACACGTACAGCAACTGCCGGTGGAGTAGTTGTTGCATCAACTGCCGGCGGGGAAGTAATGCTCCCAGCTATTGGGGTAATGCCCACAACTTCGTGATAAGAAACCCTATTTGGGAGCCAGTCAGACAACATTAAACTGGAATCTGCAGTACTGTCATCTACCGAATGGAAGCTAATATTATGGGTTCTCTCAGTTGCGGTAGGGTGGTTGGTAACCGGGAAAACGCCATACCGGAGAGATAAATGCTGATGACCATATATAGGCAAAACCTCGCCTGCCGCAAGAAAGATTGTTTCATGACGTGCGCCGTCATCAAAAATGCTTATTAGCACAACGCTTCGGTTAAAACTTATAGAACCCGCTTGATCCAAATAAAACCATTCGGCAGAGCGTGCTGCTGTGTCTGCACGATGTAAAACATCGTATACATAGGTAAATGTTATGGTCAAATCGTCACCCGGCAGCAATTCAGGGGGGCTTATTGTTATGCTTGGGATTATAGGGGCTCGTTCAGTACCGGACGCCTGTGCCGGGATTATACTTAGTACAAAAATTAGTACCAGTAGTAAAGCTAGTTTCTTCTTCATTTGCTTGTCTCCTTCTTGACATTTTCTTAGAAAAAGTCTTGTCTCTATTTGAAATTGAGTATATGATAGCATAGACTCTGTGATTAAATATGTCACTTTGTTTACATTTAACACACCCGAATGGAAATTTTACTAAGAGAGGTAATGGTCATTTATGGGGATTTCGAAAAAAACTAAACCTTTATTTATAGGATTGTATGATTCAAATCTGTTAGGCGTCAGGTATTTATCTTCTACTTTGCAAAGCCAAGGTTATGATACAAAGCTAATATTTTTAAAGACATTTAATTCCTATTCCGTGGACGAACCTACAACAACAGAATACGAGTTACTATATAAAACCATAAGCGACCTTAAACCAAGTTATATAGGTATTAGCATCATGAGTTCTTTTTATTTGTCTGTTGCGATACGCATCGCAAAAGATACAAAAGAAAAATTTGGTTTACCGATTATTTGCGGCGGCGCATATGCTACGCTTTTCCCAGAAAAATGCTTGAAATTTGCCGACGTGGTGTGCCGTGGCGAAGCTGAAGCTGCTATTATAGATTTTACCAATGCGCTGGAAGCCGGCGAAGCCTACGACCATTTTGAAAATCTTGCAACTACAATTGAAAACAGTGTGAAAATTAACGAGATTCGCCAACTTGAAACGGACCTCGATCAAATACCACGCCCGGATTTTGGCGGCGACAATATGTACTATATAAATAACGACCGAATAACAAAAGGCGATCCACAACTTAACAGTCATAGTTACGAATTAACAACCAGCCGCGGTTGTCCCAATAAATGTTCGTATTGCTCTACCGGGTCCATACGCAAGTTGTACAGCGGAAAGGGACCGCAAATACGCCAGCGCAGTGTGGCAGATGTTATGGCAGAACTTTGGGATGTTAAAAAGAAAAACCCAGGCTTACAAAAGTTGCGTTTTTGGGACGAAATTTTTCCGTGGAACCGAGAATGGGTTTTGGAATTTTGCAAGGAGTATAAAGAAAAAATTAAATTGCCATTTGAGGCTTGGGGGCACCCAAGGATAACATCAGACCCGGAATGCGCCCGTGCCATGGTAGACGCAGGACTTATTAAAATGGTCATTGGCGTACAAAGTGGCTGCCCTACCGTTCGCAAAGAAATATACCTTAGGAACGAAACCCAAGAACATATTTTAAACTGTGCAAAAGTTTTGTCTGAAGCAAAAGTGCCTATGGTTATTTACGATTTTATACTTGGGCACCCGTTTGAGACGTCGGAAGATTTGCAAGCGACACTAGAGCTATGTCGCAAAATGACAAAGCCGTTTCGTTTGCAATTGCACGGGTTAAGCTTTTTGCCGGGTACCGCAATTGAAGAAATTGCTGTGGAGCGTGGTGTAAAAACCTGGGACGAAATTTATGCAGAGCAGGCTCGCCCATTAAGGGAGCAGTATCATTCCATGGCATGGTGGCGGCAGGGGCATGGCGCGCAGGATAACGAGAAAATATATTGGTACACGTTGATATATTTGACACAATTCCCAACTGGGGATCGGATTATCCGCTGGGCACTTAAAAAAGAGAAACTGAAAAAGAATCCGCGCGTTTTATTGTTTATTCATAGGTTATATAATTACCGGTTGCTGTTTGAAATGGGAATGCGGAAGCTTAAGTTTATTGTAAAAAAGAAATTTGCACGGTAGGCTAGTGTTTCATTGAGTGTGAATGCGTAGTAAACTTGCGAGAATTTTTGTGTATCTGCAAAGAAGCGACGACGCAGTATCCCCAAAGGTACACAAGGAAGAGACGATGCCGCAGATGCGCGAAATTACGCGAGGATACTATGCATTTATACCGGAGAAAACCCTGTCCTATAATTGCCGGGTTTTATAGAGGCGTGGTACTTTACGCCCGCGAACTGAATATATAATCAAAGGAGTTAACTTATGAAGGTTTTAGTCATCGGCAAAGGCGGTCGTGAACATGCACTGGCCTGGAAATTATCTGAGTCGAAAAAAATAACGCAGGTATATGTAGCACCTGGAAGCCCTGGCATGGCAAATGTGGCCACTCTGGTGGACATAGGCGAAAACGACTTTGCTGAACTTGCAAACTTCGCAAAGGCGGAAGATATTTCTCTTACTGTAATTGGCCCCGACCAGCTTGTGGCCGACGGTATTGTTGACTATTTCCAAAACGAGGGGCTGACAGTTTGGGGGCCAACCGCTGCCGCCGCCCGTATTGAAAGCAGCAAGGCGTTTGCCAAAAATTTAATGAAAAAGTACGATATTCCAACTGCCGCATACGAAACTTTTACCGACTATACGAAAGCTTGCGAGTATATAGAATCCGCAAAAATGCCAATCGTTTTAAAGGCCGACGGCCTTGCTCTTGGCAAAGGCGTTGTAATTGCCACCACCAAACAAGACGCAAAACTGGCTTTAGAGGAAATGCTGGAGTCAAAAAAATTTGGTGATGCAGGCAACACTGTTGTTATTGAGGAATTTATGGAGGGCGAAGAATTTTCGTTCATGGCGTTTGTTTGCGGCGAGCGAGTGTATCCAATGGAGCTTGCGCGAGACTACAAACGTGCGTATGACAACGACCAAGGCCCTAACACAGGTGGCATGGGCTGTTACTCTCCTGTACCAAAAATTAGCCAGGCTGAAATTGATGAAGCAATTGAGAAAACCCTTGTTAAAACCGCCCGCGCCATGGTGCAAGAAGGCTGTCCGTTTACGGGCTTTTTGTTTGGCGGGTTAATTGCCACAAAAGACGGCGTAAAAGTTATTGAGTTTAACGCCCGTTTTGGCGACCCGGAGGCGGAAGTTTTACTGCCAAGGCTTGACGGCGACTTGTATGAAATTTTGATGGATGTTTTGAATGGCAAAGACCCCACATTTGCATGGATACCGGAAGTTACTGTGGGCGTAATGCTTGCGTCGGAAGGGTATCCTAACGCGCCTGTTACCGGTCATGTCATTACCGGGCTTGAAAATTTATGCCCGGAAACAATACTTTTCCACTGTGGCACAGCGGTTGTAGATGACAAATATGTTACAAAAGGCGGGCGTGTACTTATTATTGTGCGCAAAGCAAAAGATTTTGAAACCGCAAGGCGAGATGTGTATGCAGAAGTTAGTAAAATAAAGTGTAACCATATGTTTTGCAGGAAAGATATTGGATACGCTGTTACGTCACCTCGGGCTTGACTTGGGGTAACGTGATCACTGTTTGCTTCAAAACGCGTACTATTTGTGGCTAATCTAGGGTAATTCCGGGTCATGACTGGGGGCATTCGCTTCGCTCATTGTCCTTCTACAGGACGGGGAGCATTCGCTTCGCTCATTGTCCTTCTACAGGACGGGGGGCATTCGTTTCGCTCATTGTCCTTCTACAAACCCAAAATAACAATTTTTTTACATTTAACTGGGGTGCATTGCATTGGAAAACTTTCGATATTTAATATCTTCCCATAATGATACGCTAGCGACGACTGCAACCGGTAGGCCGCGTTTTTTTGTGCGCACCTACGGTTGCCAAATGAACGCCCGCGAATCGGAGAAACTATCCGCACTTTTGTCCCAGCTTGGTTACGACACAGCAACCGGCCAAGACGATGCGGATTTAATTTTGTACAATACCTGCTGTGTGCGCGAAAATGCAGAGCACAAAATTTTTGGTAATCTCGGCCGTTTGAAACGTGCAAAGGTAGATAAGCCTGGGATAATTATTGCCGTATGCGGCTGCATGACCCAGCAAACGGAAATTGCCGAAACCATCAAGCAAAAGCATAAATATATAAATCTTGTTTTTGGAACGGGCAACCGCCATCGTCTGCCGGAATTTTTATGGCAGGTGATAAACGAAGGTAAACAGGTTATAGATATCACAGAAGACGCAGGACTGCCGGAAATTGAAGATGTGCCCGTTACAACCCGCGAATATCCCCATAAAGCCGGGGTAAACATCATGTTTGGTTGCGATAATTATTGTTCGTATTGCATTGTGCCATATGTACGCGGGCGGGAAAAGAGCCGCCCTGTAGCTGACGTTTTAAAGGAAATAAACGAACTTGCCGCCGATGGCGTAAAGGAAATTATGTTGCTTGGGCAAAATGTTAATTCATATGCATTTGGTTTTCCTGAACTTTTACACAAGGTTAGCGATATCCATGGCATAAAGCGTATTCGTTTTATGACAAGCCACCCAAAAGATTGCTCTGACGAATTGATAGAAGCCATTGCCAAATTGCCAAAAGTGTGCAAGTTTGTTCACCTGCCAATACAATCCGGCAGCACCAAGGTTTTACAGGACATGAACCGTAAATACACAAGGGAAGATTATTTAGGGCTTATCAAACGCTTGTATGCGGCGGTTCCAGGAATCGCTGTATCCACCGACATTATCGTAGGTTATCCCGGCGAAACCGATGAGGATTTTGAAGCCACTCTGGATATGGTGCGGCAAGTGCGCTTTGCAACGGCGTTTACGTTTTTATATTCGAAGCGAAGCGGTACCCCAGCCGCCCAACGTACCGATACGGTAGAGCCAAAGGTAGCAAGTGAACGTTTTGATAAACTTGTTGCAGAACTTGGCCCCATATTGCTTGAGATAAACCAAGCTAAAATAGGGCATCTGTTTGATGTTATGGTAGAAGAAGCCCCGCCTGAACCGGGCGGATACTATAAAGGCAGAACAGACGACCATTCCTTGGTGCATTTCTCGTCAGATGCAACGCTAAAACAAGGTGATATCCTGCCGGTGAAAATCGAAAGCGTGCAAACATATTATTGTAAAGGCGTAGCGGTTTAGCACCGACGCAGTTGGTGACTCACAGTCACCAACTGCGAAAATTTTCAGGAGGAACAAAATGGACTTTGACACCATAAAACAAATCACAAACGACGCAGAGCGTACAAACGCTGTATACAAAATTTTCAACGAAGACACGCGCTTACATACAAAGGCCACCCGTGTCGAATTTCTCACCACCGTTAAATATATCGAAAAATACTTGACTCCTACCAGCAAAATCATAGACATTGGTGCCGGTGCCGGCGAGTACAGCATCTACTTTACAAAGCAGGGCTACCATGTAACCGCGATAGAACTTGCGGATAATAACATAGCGGCATTCAAAGCAAAACTAACCCCGGATATCAGCATAGACCTGCACCAGGGCGACGCTTGTGATTTATCTGCTTTTGCCGATAATTCTTTCGATATTGTGCTGTTGCTTGGGCCTCTTTATCATATTTCAAACCCAACAGATAGAGAAAAATGCCTGCAAGAAGCCCGACGTGTTTGCAAGCCAGGTGGCATCATCTTTTTTGCATACATAGCTAACGATATGGTTATTTTAACGCAAACATTTTTCTATGATTTGAACTATTTGAAAAGCGGCTATTATAATCATGAAACCTTTGCCGCTGATAACTTTCCGTTTATGTTCTTCACGGTTAGCGAAGCTCGTGACGAAATTAAAAAGTCTGGAGTGGAAATTTTGCACGAAGTTGCCGCAGATGGCGTTAGCGAACTGCTGTCCGAAAAAATTAACCAGCTAGACGATTACAGTTATGAGCAATATCTGCGTTATCATTTTTACATCTGCGAAAAGCCTGAAATGCTGGGTCATAGTAATCATCTTTTATTTATTGCACGCAACTATACTTGATTGCGAAAGCATTTACCAAATTTCTCTTGAAGTTTTCGCAATCAAGCAACAGGCAGGCGGCGCAAAAAACAAATTTTTTTTGCACATTCGTATACCAAAGGTACAAACCTGCGGGCAGGAAGACCCCGCCCTATATAAAGAACAGATGCGTCGCTACTTTTACAAATACGAAAAAACGCATTAAATCCCTTGTAGAGACGGGGTCTTCCCGCTCGTGATTTTCACCATCACAGGAGGCTTTCCAATGTCAACCAAAGAACCCAAATACACCCCAATGATGCAACAGTACTTTGCTATCAAGGCTCAACATCAAAACGACATTCTCATGTTCCGCATGGGCGATTTTTTTGAAATATTTTTCGACGACGCAAAGCTGGCCGCTTCCGAATTAAACATAGCCCTAACCGGCCGTGACTGCGGAATGCCAGAGCGTGCGCCAATGTGCGGCGTTCCTGCCCATGCGGTAGATGGCTATATCGCAAAGCTTGTAGGCCGTGGTCACCGTGTAGCCTTATGCGAACAGGTGGAAGATCCAAAACTGGCAAAAGGCCTTGTCCAACGTGAGGTGGTACGGGTATTCACCCCCGGCACCATGACAGACGCCAATTTTTTAGACGAAGGCAAACACAACTATATAATTGCGATACATAGCGACAAAATGCAACTAGGCCTTGCGGTTGCAGATATTACAACAGGGCTTTTTATGGCAACCGCAATGCCTATTGGCGACGAGCAAAAGCTGTTGGACGAAATAGTGCGCCTTGCCCCTGCCGAACTAATTTTGCCGGAAAATTTCAACCTTACCCGCGTGGTAGAAAGTGTTGCCGGATTGCGTGCAACCGCTACTCCCGCCTGGACATACGCCACAACCAACGCCTATAAATGCCTTACAGACCACTTCGGCACATACAATATGGAAGGCTTTGGCCTGCGTGAAAATTCGGCGGAAGTAGCGGTTGCAGGTGCACTTTTAGCCTATCTGCAAGAAACGCAAAAGAAGGCAATCGCCCAAATAACCGCCCTAAGACGGTACACCCATGATTCCCATATGCAACTCGACTACGCCAGCCGCCGCAATTTAGAGCTAACCACATCTACACGAGACAATACAAAAAAAGGCTCGCTTTTGTGGGTACTTGACCGTACAAAAACTGCCATGGGCGCAAGACTTCTGCGAGACTGGGTAGAATGCCCTCTTGCAAATTTAGACGCAATTACAAAACGCCTGGATGCTGTAGAAGAATGGCTACAAATGCCTATCGAGCGGTCAGAACTCCGCGAACATCTGCAACATATCAACGACTTGGAGAGGACAATGGCAAAACTCACAACTCGCTCTGCCTCTGCCAGAGACCTTGTCACTTTGCGGGAGTCAATTCGCATTTTGCCGGATATCGAACAGCTTCTAATAAACACAAACGCCCCAATCAACGCCGAAATGCGCCGTACATTCGACGATCTTTCCGATATATTCGAACGTATCGAAACTACCGTAAACGACACTCCGCCAATTTCAATTAAAGAAGGCGGCATGATTCGCCATGGTTTTAACGCCGAATTAGATAAACTACTGCATATAAAAACTAATGCCCAAAGCTATCTTGCGGAACTTGAAGCCAGGGAGAAAGAAGAAACCGGCATAGCAAATTTAAAGATACGCTATAATCGTGTTTTTGGCTACTATATTGAAGTAACGTCATCCCATTTGTCAAAGGTACCGGGGCGTTATATCCGCAAGCAAACTCTGGCAAATTGCGAACGTTTTTTTACGGAAGAGCTAAAATCCTTGGAGGAAACCATCCTTGGCGCAGACGAAAAAATCCACGCACTTGAGTTCGATTTGTACGATAAATTACGCCGCGAAACTGTAGACCAAGTTGCCCGCGTACAATTTGCCGCCCATGTTTTGTCAACTCTTGATGCCTTACAATCATTGGCAGACACCGCGGAACGTAACCAATATGTAAAACCTGCAATAAATACCGGCACCGGCATATCTATAAAAGAAGGGCGTCACCCCGTGGTGGAGCGTCTTACAGGCAATTCCTTTGTGCCAAACGACACAGACATGGACGGCAAAAATGAACGCCTTGCAATTATCACCGGGCCTAATATGGCAGGTAAATCCACATATATGCGACAGGTGGCACTTATTGTGCTAATGGCGCAAATAGGCTCTTTTGTCCCGGCAGAACATGCGGAAATTGGCATAGTTGACCGTATTTTTACCCGTGTAGGCGCGTCCGACGACCTTGCCACGGGCCAAAGTACATTTATGGTAGAAATGACGGAAGTGGCAAATATTTTAAACAACGCCACCCCGTCAAGCCTTGTTCTGCTTGATGAAATAGGACGCGGAACCAGTACATTTGATGGCTTATCTATCGCCTGGGCAGTGCTAGAATATATTGCAGACTCAGAAATAATCGGCTCAAAAACCTTGTTCGCCACCCATTATCATGAACTTACGCAATTGGAAGGTAAAATTAGCGGAGTTTCCAACTACTGTTTTACAGCCCAGGAAAGCGGAAAAGACATCGTGTTTTTGCGTAAGCTGATACGCGGGGCGGCAGGACAAAGCTATGGTATTCATGTTGCAAGACTTGCTGGGCTTCCTACGGTTGTACTTTCACATGCAGAAACTATTTTGCAAGCCTTAAACACAGCAGGCATAGCAAAAAATACCGCAGACCTGCCAACCGTATCAGAAATTGCCGCCACCGTTGATCCCTATGCAGATATAGGACGCAAACTTGCGGACGCGTTAACAAACATAGATATCGAATCCATAACCCCTATTGAAGCAATGCTCGCATTGCAAAAATTAAAGAATATTTTATAACCGTGAAGGACACGCCCCTACGACATGACCCTTTTAAGGGCTGAGTCTTGCCTACCGCACGCAAATCTCACGCTGGATATATCAAGTAACTCCGCCACTCCCTGCAGGCGAAGCCGAAGGAAGCGGAAGCGGGCTTTGCCCGCTGTAGCGGCAAAATCTTCCCATACGCAAATCTCACACCAGATATGCCTAAGTAACTCCGCCACTCCCCGCAGGCGAAGCCGAAGGAAGCGGAAGCGGGCTTTGCCCGCTGTAGCGGCAAAATCTTCCCGCACGCAAATCTCACACCAGATATGCCTAAACAACTCCGCCACTCCCCGCAGGCGAAGCCGAAGGAAGCGGAAGCGGGCTTTGCCCGCTGTAGCGGCGGAATCTTCCCGCACGCAAATCTCACACCAGATATGCCGAAGAAACTCCGCCGCTCCCCGCAGGCGAAGCCGAAGGAAGCGGAAGCGGGCTTTGTCCGCTGTAGCAGCAAAATCTTCCCATACGCAAATCTCACACCAGATATGACTAAGTAACTCCGCCACTCCCCGCAGGCGAAGCCGAAGGAAGCGGAAGCGGGCTTTACCCGCTGTAGCGGCAAAATCTTCCCATACGCAAATCTCACACCAGATATGACTAAGTAACTCCGCCGCTCCCCGCAGGCGAAGCCGAAGGAAGCGGAAGCGGGCTTTGCCCGCTGTAGCGGCGGGGTGTAGGGGCAGCGCCCCTACTTTAATCAGAAAGGAGCCACACCCCCAATGCCCCCCATCACAGTCCAAAAATTTGGCGGCAAATCCGTCGCAAACGCAGAGCGCGTCCTAAGCGTTGCCCGCCAAATAATAAAAACATACGAATCCGGTAACTCTGTAGTTGTGGTTCTTTCTGCTCAAGGCAACACAACCGACCGCCTTCTAGAAAAAGCTCGGGAAATTAACAAAAGCGCGAACAAGCGAGAACTAGACATGCTTCTTTGCACAGGCGAACAACAATCGGTGGCAATAATGGCTATGGCAATACATTCTCTGGGGTATAAAGCCGTATCATTAAACGCGGTACAAGCAGGCATAGCCGCCACAAACACTCACGGCAATGCCCTTATCGAAAACATAAACCCAACCCGCATACAAACGGAACTTAAACAAGGTCATATTGTACTTGTAGCCGGCTTCCAAGGTGTTAACTCCAATAACGATTTAACCACCCTCGGTCGCGGCGCATCTGACACAACAGCCGTAGCCCTAACCGCCGTCCTAAACGCCAAAGTGTGCGAAATTTATTCCGACGTAGACGGCATCTACACAGTAGACCCCAAGCTTTCGCCCAGGGCAAAAAAATTATCAACAATTGGATATGACGAAATGTTAGAACTTGCCTTCTCGGGCGTACAAATGCTGCACGGCCGCGCGGTAGAAATGGCAAAACGTTACAAAGTACCAATTGTTGTGCGTTCCAGCATGGCAGAGAGCACAGGCACATGGATAAAGGAGAATACTAAAGTGGAAAAACTAACAGTAAGCGGCATAGCAATAGACAGGAATATTGCAAGGGTATCTGTAATAGCTAATCAGCCAAATGCGGCGTATCAAATTTTTTCGTTGTTGGCAAAGCAGCAAATTTCCGTAGATATAATCATGCAATCTTCCACGGGATCCGAAATTAACTTTACTGTAAACAGGCAAGATCTAGCCGCTGCAAAAGATATTTTGGAAAAAACCGGCATAGGCAAAATAGAAACTGACGAAACCCTAGCCAAACTTTCTGTTGTTGGCGCAGGTATGGCAACAAATGCGGGTGTCGCCTCTGCAATATTTGAAGCATTATTCGAAAACGATATAAACGTTCGCATGGTATCCACGTCAGAAATAAAAATTGCAGTGTTGGTAGACGAACAATATGTATCTCGTGCTGCAACAGCAATTCATGATAAATTTGATGATATCTTTGATAGCGAAGCAGAAGAAGGAGAGGCGAAGGAATGACAATAGCAATTGTGGGCGCGTCCGGTATGGTAGGCAGAATGTTCGTGCAAATTTTAGAAGAGCGAAAATTTCCCGTATCAAAGTTATATTTATTTGCGTCTGCCCGTTCGGCAGGTCAAACCTTGGTATTTAACGGCCAAGACATACAAATAGAAGAGCTAACTCCCAATATTTTTGCCAGGGGTATAGATATCGCTCTTTTTGCAGTGGAAGGCGATATCAGTAAAAAATATGCACCCATTGCTATAAAAGCTGGGTGCACTGTAATAGATAATTCTTCCGCATGGCGCATGGCAACGGACGTCCCGCTAATTGTACCTGAAATAAACAGCGGCAACTTGGCAAACCACAACGGTATAATCGCAAACCCAAATTGTTGTGCTACACCAGCCACAATGGCACTAAAACCCCTTTTGGATAAATACGGGTTAAGCCGTGTAGTAATTTCTACATACCAATCCGTATCAGGTGCAGGAGTTGGCGGGTTAAATGACTTGCAGCAAGGCGAATGCAGCCACTTCCCCTACCCCATCAAAGGCAATATTATCCCCCATATTGACAGCTTCCATAGCAACGGCTACACCGGCGAAGAAAAAAAGCTTATGGAAGAAATTCGAAAAATTTTAGACATTCCAAATCTGCCAATTACAGCAACAACCGTGCGCGTTCCCGTGGAGTATGGTCACAGCCTATCCATAAATGTTACTTTAACAAAAGAGTTTGACATAAGGAGTGTGCAAGAGTTATTTTCAAACATTCCGGGTATCATTCTACAAGACGATACCGCAAACAACCTTTACCCCATGCCAATAACCGCCGCGGGTACCGACAGCGTATACATCGGTCGCATTCGCCGTGACGATAGCTTTAAAAACAGTTTAAACCTATGGGTTGTCGCCGATAATACTCGCAAAGGTGCGGCAACTAATGCCATACAAATTGCGGAAGCATTACACAACCGGGTACCCCATGTCGTCTAATTCAAACAAGATCTTCTCTATTGACAAGGAAGCAGGGTCGTAAGTTATTTCCACTTTATTTGCCTTCGAACAAGCGGTAACACTTTTTGCACCTAAATCTGTAATTGCGTTTACAACAGCCTTTTCGCAATGGACGCAACTCATACCGGTAACAACTAGAGTTATTGTTTTCATATCCATCTCTCCAATCTTTTTTAAATATATTATATTACAGTGATATTTTTTTGGGAATAGCGCAAACTAATTATCAGGTGCCGGCGTAATTCTCTTGATTGTTTATGTCGATAGCCTTATACTGAAAAACGTTTATTGGAGAGATATTAATTTTGAAAGCTATTTGCAGAAAAACTTTTACAAAAAAATCATTCCTTGTGGCAGGGGCCATAGTTGGCATCTATTTACTTGTTCTGGTCGCTGTTTTCGCAGTTGCTCTTGCCCGGGAATGTAATGGAACTAAAAGCCTAGACACCGGCTGCTATGTATATGAATTGCCTTTGGCTTCTGCTATTGTAGATATTACAAACAACAACGACATTAATGAAACTGATAGCACAAATATAGTAATCCCTCCAAATATCGAAGAAAACGAAGGCAATTTATTGCGCCCTCCCGCAAGAACAAATTTTCTTTTCGTGGGGATAGACAACAACAATCTGTCTGACGCGTTAATGGCAGGTACATTTTACCGCGACAGCGGCGAAATTCGGCTACTGTCTATTCCAAGGGATATGTACACACATATCCCTGAGCATAGAATGGAACAAATGCGCGCAGATGGTTTGCGCCCTCCTTCAAACTTAAAAATTAATGCTGTACGGGCTTTTGGAGGGCGTGTTCACGGTATGCGTTATTTGCAAGAACAACTTAGCGAAATGCTGGGTGTGCACTTCCATTACTATGTAGAGGTGGAACTTGATGCGTTTAGACATATTGTAGATGCCATAGGTGGCGTTACAATGCATATTCCGAAAAAATTTTACTATACAGACCCGGCTCAAGGCTTGGTAATAAACATTCCGGCTGGATACCAACATCTAGACGGCCAAATGGCAGAAGGAGTAGTACGGTTCCGCTCCTTCCCAACCGGGGATCTTATGCGTAACACCACGCATATGGAATTTATGACACAGTTAATTCAACAAATCCTAACACGCGAATCTATTATGAACAACCCGTTAGCTTTGGCTAAGGTAATAATGAACGACGTACAAACCAATGCAGGGATTATTGATATTCCAAGATATTTGCCATATTTCAACAATGTAAATGCAGACAGTGTTAAAACATTTACCATGCCCGGCGCACCAGTATATAGGAATGGTGTATCCTGGTTTATTCCGGACGCTGCGCTGCCTGAAGTAATTAGCCAAGTATTTTACGCTAATTAGTTTTTAAAAAAGTACACCTAAGGGGTGAGAAAAATAATGGCCGGGGTTAGATTGTTTCTGGCAACATCACAACAAGATTTAATTTACTATATTAGAGCAAACTTTAGCCACAAACCCTATATTGAGTCAATTATTAGTGTGCCACACCCAAAGAGTACACAAAGCAAACTCGATAGAAGTAACACTAACCTTTTATTGTGGGATATGGATCTAGAAAGACATGATACTGCATGGGTTAACCAAGTCAGGAAACATCATAGCATAAATATAATTTACACATCTCACAATCGCGCTACTCCTGCGGTTTTAAATCAATATGGTAAAGACACATTCATTGCCAAGCCTGCAATATTTACACCTGCCACCTCCGCAAGATATCTCTCTGCAATGGAAAAATTAATAGACAACTTTATTTTAAGCAGAGAGCAGCCCTTAAGCATACGAGACCTACCAAAAACTGTTATGGTAACCGATAGGCAAAAAATTATTGTAATAGCGGCGTCTACAGGTGGCACAAATGCCTTAGAAGATATCATTAAACAATTACCTGTGGATTCGCCGCCTATTGTAGTAGTTCAACATATGTCAAGAGGTTTTACAAAACTATTTGCAGAAAGGCTTGACGGTCTTTACAAACATACTGTCAAAGAAGCAGAATCTGGAGATTTTTTAATGCGCGGTTGCATTCTTTTAGCCCCGGCAGATAAGCATATTAGAATAGTTGAAAAACAGGGACGCCTTGTAGTTGAATGTTTTTTTGGCACCCGCATACACGGCGTTATGCCCGCGGCAGATATATTATTCGAATCCGTAGCAGAGATTGTTAAAAACAACGCGATTGGTATAGTTTTAACAGGCATGGGTACCGACGGCGCAAGAGGGCTTAAGCTAATGCGTAATGCAGGATGCAAAACAATTGGGCAAAACGAAGCCACCTGCGTTGTATACGGTATGCCAAAAGCCGCAAAAGATATAGGAGCAATTGAATACGAATTACCACTTGCAAAAATACCCGAAAAAATTATGGAGTTGGTACAATAATGCATGAAAAATTCCAGCAAATAATATCAAAGCATAGTGCTGTTGCCGGACAAAATCAAAAAATATCCAACTCGGTTGGGTACATAAAACTAGCTGCTGTTTTGTTACTAATTATATGTACTGCATTTTTGTTTACAAGAAATCTAGCCGCAATTTTTGCAGTTGCCACTGTTTTTATTGCCTGTATTGCTTTGTTCATATGGCATCGCAAATTAGAAAATAAAATTAATTACGCAAATGGAATTTTGGCAATTTGCAACCGTCAACTAGCCAGACTATCCGGTGAATGGACTAAATTTGATGATACCGGTCAAGAATTTATTGATTTTGAGCACCCTTATGCCTGCGACTTAGACATTGTAGGGCCTAAGTCACTTTTTCAATTTTTAAACACCACCTTTACCCATTATGGCCGACAAACCTTTGCAAATGACTTGCTATACCCCGCTTACAGTCACAACCAAATAGCAGAACGTCAAGAAGCCATTACAGAACTAAGCCAAGACATAGAATTTGCAAACGATATCCAATTTTATTTCTCCCAAATTAACCGCAAGCCTGTAAATGTAAATAATGCTACCGGTTTTGAATTGCGACTTGGTCATTTGGCGGGACTTTCGGAATTTATTAAGCTTTTCATTTCTTATATGCCGATAGCTACTTTGTTTGTGCTTTTTTTTGGTGGAATTTTTCAAATTACCCCGCTAATTACGGTTGGCATTGGGTTAGTAGTTTTCCAAGTTTCGTTTTGTTACATACAAAGAAAAGCCATATCGGAATATCTGAATTCAATTAACAACTTGTCGTTCGATAAATATGTACAGGTTATGGATATTTTGGTAAAGCGCGATTTCTCTTCTGCAAAGTTAATCCATATAAAATCGCAACTAGCATCAGCACTTGGTGCAGTAAAAAATCTTGAAAAAATCACCAATAAGTTATCAGTAAGAGCAAATCCGTTAATTTACATTGTATTTAACACATTGCTAACCTGGGACTTCTACTGCGCCGTTTTACTGGAACGCTGGAAAGTCAGCTATTCTCATATGACGGGTGACTGGCTTGACGTTATTGGCGAATTTGAAAGCTTGCTTGCGTTTTCTAATTTATCTCATGTATGCAACAATGTATGTATGCCACAAAATTGCAATGGAAAAAAAATTAACGCAAAAAATTTAGGACACCCCCTTCTTTCTAACGAAATTAGAGTACACAACGATATGTCGTTTGACGATAATATTTTTATTATTAGCGGCTCTAACATGTCAGGCAAAACCACATTTATGCGCACTGTTGGGGTTAACCTGTTACTTGCGCGTACAGGAAGTTTTGTTTGTGCAAAAGAAATGACATGCTCTGTCTTTGCTATTGTAACATCTATGCGCATTGCGGATGACTTAAACCAAGGCGTATCTACCTTTTTTGCAGAACTAAAACGAATAAAAATGATTTTAGACATAACAAAAGAAAACCCTGACACGATTTTTCTAATAGACGAAATTTTTAAAGGAACCAATTCTGTAGATAGGCTTGCCGGAGCAGATGCGGTTATTACCAAACTTGCAAGCTTTAATGCTGCAGGAATGGTTTCAACACATGACTTGGAATTGTGCCAGCTAGCAGAAAGTAATAAAACAAAAATAATAAATTATAGTTTTTCCGAACATTACAAAAACGGCAATATTTTGTTCGATTACAAAATGCGCACAGGACAGTCGAAGACCACCAATGCTAAGTTTCTAATGGAAATGGTAGGGATTTAGAAGCTGTGTTCACAGCTTTTTAAAATCGATAGGCCTATCCCGTATTAATACCCTCTAAAATGGTGACACTCCAACAAAAGGAGTGTCTTTTTATGTGGAAAAAATTCTTTGTTCTTATACCATTTGCTGTCTTATTTTTAGCTTCATGTGTAACAGACAATCCTGCTCCAATTTATGGAATCCCGCCTTCTCGTTCCGGTGCTACATTGTCCGGGACTTACGACGACTCGGTTAGCCATGATAATAGCCTACCAATACCCATAGCCATTCTGCACCAAACAGAAAACAAAACACGAGGTATTTACGAGCCTACCGACGGTATTTATCTCGGGGCCTGGCTTTTGCCCCATAAACCCAAGCGGGATTTTACTAACGACGTAGGGCGTCATGCTGTATTTGTGCGAGAGATGCATCTTTGCGAAGAAGTTCCAGCAACATGGCTGTTGCAATGTATGGCTGTTCATGCTGTGCCGCTTTTTATAATTCACCCGCCCTTAGATGATGACAGTGAAACTCCTATAGGCGACAAGATTTCACGCCTCGCAGAACGGCTTGGGGCATTTAATTTGCCTATGTTTGTGGCATTTTACCCACCCGGACATGGGCTTATTCCTGCCGAATATTCAGTTTTATTCAGATATGCACGCGCAATTTTTCTATCAAACGCTCCGCAGGTTGCCTTTGTTTGGACAGCACCAAATATGTATTCAACAATACGCAACCCATTTTTTCCGGGTAGTGATGCTGTAGATTGGGTTGGTGTCCCGGTATTTTCTAACGGATCATGCGTAGTTGAAACATTTGCCGAATTTTATCATGGATTTCAAGAACATCATCCTATAATGGTGTTGCCTCTTGGGGTTAGTCACTTCACAACAAAAGGGCATTCCTATCGCATATCCGAAGCTATGTCGGAAATTCCAAAAGTCTATCAAGCTTTGGCGGGTTTTCCACGAGTTGGGCTTGTTGTTTATGGCGACGCATTTGGTTTCATACCTGCCACTCGTGACGATTTTTCTATTACCATAGAACCTAAGCTTCTGGAAGCCTATGGTAAAGCTATTTTAAATAATCACTTTATGACCCAACTAGAAGAAAACCCACGGAACGAACCGCGCTGGGTACGTTCAAATTTTATGGGCTATTACATGGAAGGGCAAATTTATGTAAATGTAGGAACTTTAAATGAATTATCTATCTCCGTGCCCCGAACCACCATAGAAATTGGTGGTGAAGTATTTGCAGATTCCCGCATTATTTCAGAAATTACTTTTACAAAATGTGGGATTAGAAATGTTGTACTAGCTTATGGTACGTAATAGACCTGTTCCAAAACCTCATTCCAGCGTCGGCACGACAAATTTCCCGACATGCTGCGTCATCGGCAATTTCTTGCATCTGAAAAAAATTTGCTCGCGCATTCACCGAAAGCAGGTTTTGGAACAGGTCTAACCTAAAAAAGCACAAAGGAAAAGCAAAGCGACTTCTAGAAGTTAAGGAGTCGCTTTTGTATGTGGGTCAGTATTGCACGTGAATCTAATTTGATAAATTACACAACGATACCCCCATTCTTGAAACACTATACCATACAGAGACAACAAAACGACTTCAATTCCTCTGTGGACTCTGTGCCTCTGTGAGAAAATTTT
>Ga0123355_10001822_pt1 | contig 29811 bp, 21 predicted proteins | sample TergutEmb28metaG_3_FD_89872 | JGI IMG/M metagenome (GOLD analysis project Ga0123355, IMG submission 89872) | Embiratermes neotenicus P1 segment gut microbial communities from Petit-Saut dam, French Guiana - Emb289 P1 | ecosystem: Host-associated > Arthropoda: Insects > Digestive system > Gut ... | reverse complement strand
GATATGCCCCTCACCGGAAACTAAAGTGCCGATTTTAAGATGTGTTACATTCTTGCCAACCGCCGCAACTCGTCCGACAAATTCATGACCTACTATCATGGGCGTCTTTATAACACGCGCCGCCCAGTCATTCCATTCATAAATATGAAAATCAGTACCGCAAATAGCAGTCTTTGACATTTTTACTAAAACGTCATTGTCGCCTATCCTCGGTATGTCAACCTCTTGTAGTTCAAATCCGTTGTGTTCAGGTCTTGCCTTAACAATGGCTTTCATTTTGCCGTTCATGAAAACACCTTCTTTTCCTAGATTTTAGTGTAAGAATAATTAAAAAACAGTATAAACATATTATAGTCAATGTTGGGAGCATAGTCAATCGCTATATCATCTAAAACTCCACCGAGACTCGTGCAGTTCCCCCTATTCTCAAGCTAGTCTCAAAGGATACAATGTCAATCTCTACCTCGAACTCCACAACTTGTGAGCCTTCCACGGCCGCAGGATTAATTCGAGAAATAATCCCAGCATAGACCGCGCCTCCAGTCACCTCCGAGGTGATGGTGACACCCATACCTTCTTCGATTAACCCGACATCATATTCTCTAAAGCGAGTCATAATGCGCAGATTATTCGTATCTTCTATGACAAACATTAGCCCGCCGTCTATTGCTTGAGGCGTGGCACCTTCTCTTGCGATGAGGGCTGTTATTGTACCATTTATTGGTGATGTTATTGTCGCATCTTCTAACTGCCGCTCCAGCAGTTGTATTGATATTTCCATATGCTCTAAGTTAGCCCCAAGTTCAGCAGATGCTACATTATTGCGCAGTCTCTCTATCTCTTGCTGTGCAGAGACTCTTGAGGCGCTTAGCATCTCTCGTGCGCTTTGTTCAGCGGCTATCGCTTGGTTGATAGAGACTCTTAGCTGTTCAAGCGTGCGTGTTTGTGTGTTTACGGCATTTTCATAGCTTATGCGCGCGTCATTATAGCTGTTTATTGTTAGTGTTCGCTCGGTTTCGGTATTGCGCATAGTTTCTGCAGGTATTGCCCCAAGTACGTATAAAGCTCGTGACTGACCATAGTTGCGTTCGGCATTGTCTCTTGCGATTTCAGCGTTTCTTAAAGTGCTCCTTGCGCTAATAACTTGCAAATCAGAGCCGCTTTCATAGTCTCTGAGTGCAGCCTCATAGTCTTTCCTCAATCTTGCTAAGTTCGCTTCAGCAGAAGTTAAGGCAACTTGTGCGTTTAGAATTTGCATATTTGTATTGTTAGCAAGGTTAGATGTGGCTTCGTTTAGCATTCTTTGGCTGTTGCTTAGCGCATTTTGATTATTTTGTCTGGCTTGCTCAAGAGACGCTCTTTGCGATTTGATAGTAAGTTCCAAGTTATAAGTGTCCAGCGTAGCTAACACCTGTCCCGCATAAACTTTATCACCGATCTCAACATGTACATGTTCCACCATCAGCCCAAGCGTTGAATAAACATTACGACTATGGACACTCTCGACCACACCGCGTACATCTATGCTCTTCATAGTTGCAGACCACCTTACATGCTCCGAAGTCACTGCATAGGCTGCTTCAGTGTTCTCGTTCACAGGTGCATTACAGCCGCTGAGTATACCAATTAAAGCAAAGCAGGGCACTAGTACAAATATTTTTTTCATCAATATCTCCTCCTTACCTTAATGGAATACGTACTCTTGCATTTACCCCGATGACATTATCCAAAAAGACATCGTCTTCAAGTGTAACCTCTATAGGTATCAAGTGTACAACTCTCGTGAAAGTGCCACCCGTATTAAAAAACATTGCTTGACCAGAAAGTTCCGCAGCGGTTATTCTTCCGATGTCGGATATATAACCCATGAACTGCTCACTGCCAAATGTATCTATCGTGACATAAGCACGCTGTCCGCGATATATGCGCCCGATATCTGTTTCTTCAATTTGAGCCTCAATATGAATGTTATTTATATCGGCGATGACTGCAATACGCTCATGGGGCGACACTTGCTGACCCTGCCTTGCGTTTGTGTCTATTACAATACCATCAAAAGGTACTCGCATAGTTTCACCGCCTTCGACCCAGCCTATGATATCGTTTTGCGAAACATAAAGCCCCTCGTGTAGGTTAAATCGTTCTAGTCTTCCAGAAGTAGATGTGGTTACACTAAACTGTGTTGTCGTAACCCTCGCCTTATCCGTTGTAAGATACCCAGTACTTCGCCAAATGAAATAGACCCCCGCAACAGTCGCCCCCGTAAGTACTAAAGTCAGAATAATCACAAGAAGTACTTTGCTCTTTTTCTTTTTTTCAGTAGTTTCTATGTTCTTTATTTCATCACTCATATTTTCATCTCCTTTAAAGCCGAATATGTTTACGATGTCACTTCTTCATCAAATACGCCACCGTCTGAAAACTGTGCGTTATATAAATCGGCGTAGAAGCCGTTTTGCTCTAACAACTCCTCATGGCTACCCTGCTCAATGATATCGCCGTCTTTCATGACAAAAATCACATCCGCATCTCGTATAGTCGAGAGTCTATGAGCAATTACAAAGCTAGTGCGTCCCTGCATTAGCTTTTTCATAGCTCCTTGTATGAGAACCTCTGTTCTTGTGTCAATAGAGCTCGTTGCCTCGTCCAGTATTAGTATAGTCGGATCCTTTAAGATGACTCTTGCGATAGTGAACAACTGTTTTTGACCCTGTGAGATATTCGACGCTTCCTCGTTTAGAATCATATTGTAGCCGCCGGGCAGTGTTCGTATAAAGTTGTGACAGTGCGCGGCTTTTGCAGCTGCGATGACTTCTTCATCAGTCGCGTGTGGTGAGCCGTAGCGGATATTTTCCATAATAGTCGCGTTATATAACCAAGTGTCTTGCAATACCATACCAAATATATCGCGAAGTTGCGTTCTTGTAAAGTGTGTTGAGTCTATTCCGTCAATTAATATCTTGCCGCCGTTTAGTTCATAAAAGCGCATGAGCAACTTAACAACAGTTGTCTTTCCAGCACCCGTAGGTCCTACGATGGCTATCTTCTGTCCTGGGTATACTTCGTTTGAGAAGTTGTGCAGGACTATTTTATCAGGATTATAACCGAACCTCACATTCTGAAAGCTTACCCTGCCTTCAAACTTTTCTTTACCCTTAAATACTTCAGGGTCTGGGACTTCTTCCTCTTCATCCAAAAACTCAAATACACGCTCAGCCGCCGCTATTGTTCCTTGAAGCATGTTCCCTGCGACGCCTATTTCTGCCAAAGGCTGTGTGAAGGTCTGGATGTATTGGATAAACGCCTGAACATCACCAATCGTTATAGTCCGCTGCACAACCAGCCATCCGCCCATAACAGCAACAAGTACATAACCCAAATTGCCCACAAAGCCAAAAATAGGCTCTACGATATTCGACATGAACTGCGCTTTCCAACCCGAAGCGCGGACTTTTTTATTAGCGACTTCAAATTTTTCAGCAGCGTCTAGCTCGCCGTTATATGCTCTGACAACATTATGGTCGCTGTATGTTTCATTCACAATTCCGCTCAGCTCACCCATCGCTTCTTGCTGTGCGCTAAAAAACACATGAGACTTTTGCATTACAGCTACCATTATCATCAGTGACATAGGGATTATAATAAGTGCAGCCACCGTCATCAGCCAGCTGATACTAAGCATCATGACAAGCACGCCTATTATCGTAGTCCCTGCAGTTATGAGCTGTGTCAAGTTCTGGCTAAGGGTCTGACTTATCATATCCACATCGTTTGTCATTCGCGATAATACCTCGCCCTGTGAGCGGGTGTCGTAATAGTTTATGGGCAGCTTGTGCATTTTCTCGGATATCTGCTCACGTAAGTTGTATGTCACTTTTACAGAAAGTCGTGCCATAATAATCTCTTGGAAAAAGTTCGTTATAGCAGAGATAATGTATAGCCCTATAAGTATCATAGTAAGATTGCCCATCTGCCTAAAATCAGTAAGTAGTCCAGTACCCATCCAGTGAGCCACAATCCCGTCCACAAGCAAAGTAGTAACGCGTCCCATGACTCTAGGACCAATAACAGAAAACACAGTGGAGACTATAGCAAAAATTATTACAGTAATTAGCGCGACTCTGTGCGGTGAAAGATAGTCAATAAGCTGTTTTAAAGTCCTTATTGGGTCTTTTGCCTTTGCGGCGACTCCTGCGGTCATGCCGTCCATTAACATGTCGGCTGCGGCTGAGCTATTATCATTATATTCATTACTCATGCTTTGCCACCTCCTCTTCAGAAAGTTGAGAGGTGGCTATTTCTCTATAAACTTCGCAATTTTTCACAAGCTCAGCGTGTGTGCCAAGTCCTGCAACCTTTCCATTATCCAATACCACAATCTGCTCCGCATCCATAATGGATGAAACTCTTTGTGCGATAATGATTGTAGTTTTTGAACCCATTTTTGCTTTTAACGCAGCTCGTAGCTGTGCGTCCGTTTTTACGTCGAGTGCTGAAAAGCTATCGTCAAACATATTTATCGGCGCATCTTTAACTAATGCCCTGGCAATTGACAGTCTTTGCCTCTGACCGCCCGAAAAGTTCGACCCACCCTGCGCTACATTTGATTCATAACCCTCTGGTTTACCTTTAATAAACGCTTCCGCTTGAGATATGCTGACAGCATTTGCAACTGCCTCCTCTGTAGCGTCTTTATCAGCGTAGAGTAAGTTGGAGCGGATAGTTCCTGTAAATAGTGACGCTTTTTGTGCAACATAGCCGATTTTATTATGCAAATCTTCTTTGTGAACATCTCGAATATCAATGCCGTCAATAAGCACAGTACCATCGCTCACATCAAAAAAACGCAACAAGAGTTTGAACAAAGTTGACTTGCCAGAACCTGTAGCCCCTATGATTGCGGTAGTTTCACCAGGCTTGGCGATGAAGCTTATGTTGTTTAGAACATTATCGTCATCTCCTGTGGCATCGGGATATTTGAAGCTGACATCCCTAAATTCTACAACGCCTTTAAAGACCGTCGGGAAAGGTATAGGGTCTTTTCTATATTTAATACTTCCCTCGCTCTCAAGTACATCTTTTATGCGATTAGCACTGATAACTGCGCGAGGCACAAAGATAAACATTACAGAAATCATCAAAAACGCGAAGATAATTAGCATACCATACTGCAAAAATGCGAATATATCACCAATGTCCGCACGAAATGCACTTGCCTGATGCGCACCGACCCAGACAATAGCTGCAGTCGTAAGGTTTAAAATCAACATAATTATCGGTGTCATAAACGCAAACGCTTGATTTACAAACCGTTCGGTTTTTGCCAGGTCTTGATTGGCTTTTTCAAATCGTAATTTTTCAAATCGTTGCGTACTAAATGCTCTTACGACCAATATTCCGCTCAGATTCTCGCGAGTAACTGTGTTAAGCCTATCAATCAGGTTTTGCAATGCGCTAAACTTGGGCAGTGCAACAAAGAACATTATCGCCACAAGTATAAGCATAGCGATTGTAGCAAGAGCCACTATCCATGCCATATCAGTACTTCTATCAAGTGCTCGTATAATACCGCCCACAGCAATAATTGGAGCATAGATAAACTGGCGAATCGCCATCATCAGCGTGTTTTGTACTTGCATTACATCGTTTGTTGTTCTTGTGATGAGTGATGATGTGCCAAATTTATTAAGCTCCGCACTTGAGAAGCTCAAAACCTTGCTAAATACAGCCTCACGTAAGTCATTAGCGATTCCCGTAGCTGTACGAGCGGTGAAATAGCCTACAATTAATGCAGCAAGCATACTAGCAAATGTTATGCCAAGCATAATAGCGCCATTTCTCCAAATTACGGACAGGTGTCCAGGGATTACTCCCTCATTTACAATGTCTGCCATATATCCTGGAAGCCTCAGCGCAAGCATCGCCTCCGCGGCTAGCAAAACTCCTGCGCATACCATCATCCAAGTATACGGCTTCATATATTCAAAAACTTTTGACATGTTTTCCCTTTCGAATAGCTCAAACTAATTATTTTTGTAAAACGTCAACCTAAATATATCCAGATAACTTTGCAGCTCTTCTAAGAACTTATCATAACTCTCTTCATCGCCAGAGACAAATCCTGATTTTGCATCATTTACTAAGCCATCTATTGTCATGCAAAGGATATTTATCGCTTTAGTATGGTCGATGTCATCTCTGAAAAGTGTTTCATCGCATCTAGCTATCATCTCTTCATAAGCGAGGTCATACCCTTTTTCAAAAATTGAGTTTATCTCAACGCTAGGAACATCTTCACTATGCACGTACGAGCCTATCAAAAAGTCGTGAAGATAAGGATATTGGCGTGAGATGTCTATCTTAAAGAGCGCAGCTTGCCAAAGAATTTCTAAAATATCGTTCTGCTCTTTATCGAGTCCTTCAAAATATTTCATCTGGGCAAATTCAAGAACATAGCTAACTACAAAAGCATAAAGCTGTTCCTTCGTCCCAAAGTAATGAAACAAAATCCCCTTAGATATCCCTGCTTCTTTAACTATGAGGTCCGTAGAAGCCTTTTTATACCCATAGCGAAACTCCTTCATGGCAGCGTTAATAATTCGCGTTCGCTTATCTTTATCTAGTTTCAAAAACTTGTCAAAGTCCACTGTCTTTGAGTCTTTTGCGCGAGTTGTCATAGGTTTTCTAGCTCCTTTGTATTGACTTATCTAGTCAATCTCTGAAGAAGCATATCATGATTGACTAAATAAGTCAATGGTTTTTGAGAAAAAGGCAACCGACAAACGGCGCATATAGTAAAATCCATTGCCAACTATATTATCAAACACTTTGTTACTATAACAGACGATAACAATAGATACAAGTGATACTTTGTAAGAGGTAGTTATGTATTGGTAAGTGGTAATGATATGACTTAAAGATGCACATCTAAAAAAGTTGTTAAGAAAAATTTACATTTAAGAAGGGCTGAAGTATGGCAATTCCCTTGAAAAAGGCGTCGTATTATGATACACTTATAATCAAATGTGGTTAGTTAATAATCGCATTTATCTTTTTGCAAACAATAACCTTAAAAGTGAAGGAGAGCTTTTAATTCATGAAAAAAATAATGTTTTTATTGATAGTTATTTTTGCAATGCTTGCCTTGGCGGCTTGTGACGGGAATGGTGTTTTGATGCCTGAGCCTGAAGAAAATGCGCAGGAGGCAAATGATAACTATGACCTTGAGTGCGTGGATGAGGATGTATGTGAAAGCATCGACACCGAGGAAGAAGAACTCACGCAGCCATATGAGGACGAAGAAGAATCAGATGAGGAGCATGAAGAGCCATCAACTCCAAAAACGGCAGAAGATTCTAAAGTACTCATGATTGGCGATGTGGTACTCAACCCAAACCATCCAGACCTTGATTTAAGCAACCGCGAATTGACAGAAGAAGACATAGCCCCTCTTCGGTACATGACGCACCTTACAAAACTAGACCTAAGCGGGAATGCGATAATTGACTTGAGCCAAACATATATATCTGAGCTTGTCAATTTGAGACATTTAAACCTAAGCACTAATAGAATCACTGATGAATGGCATCGTGAAGTTTATTTTTTGGAGGACATATCTGAACTTGCGCATTTGACAGAACTTAGACATCTGAATTTGAATAATAATGCCATCAGTGATTTATCGCCCCTTGCGCATTTGACGAACTTGACAAGCTTGAATGCAGTTACCAACCTTATAGACGATATATCGCCACTGGCAGGACTTACGAACTTGGAGGGACTGTACATAGGAGGTCTTTTGTGGTATACAGATATAAGCTATGTAGCAAACTTGACGAACTTGCACGGTCTAGACCTTTCTTCAAGCAGGCTTGAGGATATAACCCCACTTGCAAGCCTAACCAACTTAGTATGGCTGAACTTAAGCGGCAATCATGGCATAACCGATATAACCCCACTCTCAGGGCTGACAAGTTTACAGTCCTTGTCAATAGCAAACGCTTCAATCAATGACCTGACACCTCTAGCTGGATTGACAAATATATATCGGCTAAACATAAGCGACTTAAACTGGCGCGATGAGCCATTGACAGACCTATCGCCGCTGGCTAGTTTGACAAATTTAGAGTGGTTGGTGATTTATGGACATGGGAATTATATTGATGATTGGTCTTATGTAGCTCATGTGGCTCAAGTTACTCCGTAGATGTGTAAGTGAGTTTATGCAAAAGACATATATGAGGAACATACTTAGAAAATACCCATATTTACATGATGATTTATAGGAGAGCTTAGCGAAACACTCCCCTTTAACCCTCTACCAATCATCGTCAAAATCAAGCGTAAATCTCCACTCGACCACATCACCATCGGACAGGATGTATTGTGATGCGCCGACAAGGGGATTTTCTTGATTGACTCTATATTGCCAGCCCGACATTGGAGCTGTAGCAAGCGAGGTGATGTTATTAATTGCCTCTACGAGTATTAAATCAAAACCAGGGAGTGTACTAAATGACATATGCACCCCCGCGGCTCTAAGCTCGCGCTGTAAGACATCAAAGACGCTGTCGTTTTCATAAAGCGTTACGTAAGTTTCTGGAAATATTATGCCGTCTATTGGGACTAGTTCGTGCATATCCGCATCGAGCAAGTGCATATTTTCAACCAAAGCATCAACGCGCACGGACATAGTAACATTCCCAATAGGCGGATAAGCTTCAGTATCTCTGCTTAGAAAAAGAATCGCAACGAATATAATCGTAATCAAAGCGACAGCAACAAGTACGCCTAATTTATATTTTTTCATTAAGACAATCTCCTTTATTTCTCAAGCCACACTTCCACTTCATCCATAAACTTATGGCTCTCCGCACCTAAGTGAGGTGCGCCCTTGGCATTGCAGAACAGTCGGGTCTCAATATCGCACGGTATGCCGCTTATAGAGTCCGAATTACCTAGAGCGATAAATGTTGGAATTCCCGTTTTATCTGCGGCGTCTTTAATATTTATATCCATATCCCCGCTAAAGAGTGCCGCCATTGCAAACTTTGAGCTTTGTTTCGCTTTTGGAATATCTAGTTTTGGCAGGGCGAAGATAATATCTTTTGTCAAGAAGTCGAGCCATATCATATTGTAGACAAATGTGCCGTATATAGGGATTTCTACAAACTTCCGTACAGCCGCTCTAATGGAGCATCTAAACGGGGTCATACAGAACCCTTTTGGTGATATTAAAATCAATTTTTCAAAATTTTCAGGTCTTAAAGTTGCGGCGCATACTGAAAAGTCGGCCGACTTGCCACTTGCCATAACTATCGCTTTCTCGCCTATTACATCTTCAATAAAAGAGTTTATAAACGACGAGTAAAGATACGCCGAATACGATATCTCAAGCTGATCAGAGTGACCAAAGCCAGGGAGATCTGGAATATATACAGTATAATTCTTTGAAAGCTGTTTAATCAAAGGCTTCCACTCTGCCTTTGAAGCGTTCATAGCAAGTGAGTGGAGTAAGAGCATCGCAGGTCCTGTGCCTTTTTTTATATAACTTACATTACCAAAATTATAATCATACGAGAGTTCGTCCTCATTTTTTGAGCCTCTTAGATAGTTTACCAAAATCTTAACATGATAATTAACCAAAGCGGCTATTGCTGTGATTTTTATAATAAAAATAATAAGCTTACAAATCTTTTTCATACATAGACCCCTCCGTTAAAAGCAATTGATGGAACAATAATATTATATAGTGTAACACATTTAAGTGCATGTGTATAGTGCAATGTTGCCCATCACACTTCTTGACACTAAACCAAGCTTTTTATATAATTATTCCAATTATCATGGCTATAAATACAATAAAGGATGGTGCATCTATGAACTTGGATTTTTCAAAACTAGAAGGATTTGTAACACAACAGCTGACAGACTTTAATGTGCCAAGCATGTCTATTACAGTAGTTAAGGGCGAGGAAGCTATCTACAGCAAGTGTTTCGGCTATAAAGATTTAGAAAACAAGCTGCCACCCGATGAAAACACGGTCTATGCCATCGCTTCTTTGTCAAAGGCTATGACTGCTACTTGTGTGGGCATTTTGGTGGACGAGGGTAAGCTGTCTTGGGATGAACCTGTGACTAATTATCTACCTGAATTTCGCATGGATGATGATTTTGCAACAAAGAATATTACCTTGCGCGATATGCTCTCTCACAATTCAGGTCTGCCACGCCATGACATGGCATGGTATAACAAAAAAGAATGTGACACAACCGCAAATCTTGTGGAGCGCATCCGTTATCTTAAGCTAAACAAGTCACCGCGCAGCCTTTATGAGTATAACAATTTTATGTTTATGGCAGCGGGTTATGTTATAGAGCGCGTTACGGGTGTGCCTTGGGATAAGTTTATTGTGGAGCGTCTTTTTAAGCCCCTTGGCATGAACAGTTCTTCTGCTGTAGCCAAAGGATTATCAGGAGCTGAAAATAAAGCTCTGCCTTACAAGCCGATCAAAAATTCCCTGGGTGATACTACTTTGACCAAGTATCTGAACTTTGACGGGATGGGCTCATGCGGTACAGTCAACTCCACAATAAGCGACATGGCTAAATGGGCGTCTATGAACCTTTTGGGCGGTACATATAAAGGGAAAACCATCCTCTCGAAAAAGGCGATAAAAGAAATCCATACACCAAATGCCGTACAACGTGCTATGCCTACAATACCTGAGATACCTATAATCTGCTACGGTCTAGGCTGGGGTGTAAGGGCGTACCGCGGTCACTCTAACCTCGTCCATGCGGGAGGAATAGACGGCTTCTCGACATACATATCACTTTTACCTAACAGCAATGTGGGTATCGTTGTTTTGGCTAATGTGGTCGGTACAAATGCGCATTTTGCCGTGGCTAATACGTTTAAAGATTTTATGTTCGGTTTGCCTGAAAAAGATTGGGCAGCTCATATGAAAAATGATGCACAGAAAATGCTTGACGAGATTACAAAAAAGAACGACGCGGTAATTGCCGCGAGAAAATCCGACACCATGCCATTAAAGCCTCTTGAAAGTTATGTAGGGACGTATGAGCATAAAGGTTATGGCAAGGTGGAGATAGATTTAAAAGATGGTAAGCTACATATGAGTTTTAATGGGATGTCTGCCGAACTTACTCATAGTAATTACGATACATTTGATGTTGATTTGTTTGATGAGGCGGTTACGTTTTTGATTCCTGTTCGCTTTTTCTTAGATAGAGTGGGAGATGTGTCTCAGCTTCATGTGGATTTTGAGCCTGCGCTTGGCGGCGAGATGATAGAGTTTGTTAAGGTTTAGATGGATTATGATGTTTATTAATACTTGTAGGGGTGGCTTTACTATAGGTGGTTGACCACTTATAGGATATTTTTTATTAAATTATTTAAAAAAGACTGTCTTGCTAATTTTTCTTTGCAAGACAGCCCCCTACACAGTCCATTAAAAACCTTGATTTCACAAGGTCTTCCAGCGTTTGCAGTGAGTGTTCTTACTCATCTACATCAACACAAAGATTTATGTATTAAAACCAAGTGCCACGAATCAACTTACGCGCATCTTCTGTAAGCGGGATTACGTCGCTCTTATCAATTAAGTCAATATCGAACTTTCTATTTAAGGCGGCAAAGTGTTGCAGACCAAACGCGATTTTTTTCAAATAAGAATATGCGCCAACAGCCCCTAAGGGAATTTCATCCACCATATCACCATAAAGTGTACGCAATTCTCCGAGTTCAAGAAATAGTTCTTCTTTGCTGTTTCCAAATTTCTTCAGGTGCGTAGGAATCTCGCCACTGTTTAAAAGTCTGCCGATTTTATCGCCTACCATAGCGGCAGCCATTGTTGCGCGACCTAGCCCAACGCCTTTTATATAGGGCGCGCCAATCGCCAACGCTTTAAATACCTGATCTTCTGTGGATATGCCGCCGGTGATTGTAATAAACGGTATGTATCTGCCCTCTGCCTCCAATTTGCGGCAGATGCCGATAAGTGCACTTTGAATACAGACCGCAGGAAGACCAAATTCATTCATCATCTTATTAGGACTATACCCAGATCCTCCGCCTGCACCGTCAAATGTTATCATATCTACAGAAGCCTCTGATGCCAAACGAAGCACTCGCTCAATATCGTTTATATCAACTCCTGCCATTTTGAAATAGAGATTCTCCATCCCCAGTTCCCGCAGTTTCTTGATATGGTTAAAAAGTGACTCTTCACTCCACATAGGCAATCTGGAATATGACCAAAAAACAGGAGCAGAGCCTTTTTTGGCAAGCTCAATAATTACTTTGTCATAAGGGTCAGGGTGCACTATAGCACCACTGTCTTTTTTTGCCTTTGCCTCTTCAAAAGAGCGTAGGCGAACGGCGGGCTGAGTCCCCTTTGCACTTTGACCAAATTTAATTTCGATAGCCTTCACGCCGCATTTTGCAATGGCATATTCTGGTAGACCAATGGCGTCATCTTCTACATTGCATTGCAGAACAATTTGACCATAACCCCTGTCATATTTATTAAATGCATCCAATATTTGCGGTAGCATATCAAAGCGTGTTATATTGCCGTTTTTATATTCAAAATTAGGGTCTTTGCCAGGAGAGCCTTCACCTATCACACATACTGTTCCTATCATTGCAGCAGCTGAAAAATAATCTCTCCAGTTTAATTTGATAAGGGCTGGGAGTATCAAAGGTACATTAAGTTTGATGGGGTTTTTGCCATTTGTTTGACGGTTAAGTTTGACATTGAAAATAGTTGCTTCTTCACTATTCTCTTGTGCGCCTTTCGCGCCAAAGCATCGACCATTTATGTTGAAAATGGAATAGTTGAGCGGGTTATCTTTTTCACTTGCTATTTGATTATCACCAGTGTTTGTAGGATAAACCACAGCCTTGCCTAAAACGGCAGACAATCCTACTTCGCAGCTGCCAACACATTCCGCGCTACACAACGAACACATACCTGAACTTGGGGCTACATTTTTGCTTCTCATTTTAGTGTCATTAAACGCAGACTCATTATAGGGGCTAAATGTCATTATATGCACCTTCTCCTTAAGTATATTTTTTCCACGAACAGTGAACCAAGCGCACAGGCTTATAGTAAAATCCGCGGATACACAAGTTAAGCGGCTATATATAGTTGATAGGTACCTTACCCTTACCCTTATCATTGGGCAAGACAGTTCATTTCTTGTCTAATTATTGCACATCCATCTCCACACGTCAATCTAAGATTGACTCAGAGTGAAGACAAAGTCTTCACTCTGTTCGAAAAAATGGTAATGCCATTTTTTCGAGGTACTTAATGTGTGAAAAATTTCCCTCAGCTGGGCTCACAATTTTCGCCTACGGCGAAAACCGCCCTATGGGCGTCCGATATCTTTCGGTTACTAAAGCCCAACTTGCGGATTTTATTCTCGCGAAGCAGTGAGCTGAGCGCAAAAATGCAAGCGTTTTTGCGCTCAGCAAACGCCGTGGAGCATTGGTTTAATACAGAGTGGCTTGCAGCGGGGTAGTTCACTCAGTAAACTAAAGGTTTCCCGAACCCTTCCTTGCCATGCAAATGGGTTTGTCTACAGTCTGCGTCAATCTTAGATTGACTATACAAAACGGGATTGTCTCGTTAAACCCTATCATATATGCAATACCGTGGGACTCTACGGGATATGCAACAGCTCTACCTCTACCAACGCCTCTCCACTGAAGTTCCAGGGTAAAAATGCGCAAGCACTTCCTCAAAGCTCCGACCAGCATCAATCATACCCCTAGCTCCTGTCTGGCTCATACCAACGCCATGGCCGTTCCCGCCACCATGGAATCTAACATAAACGATATTCCCATCACCATCAGTCATGCGTTCCATAACGAAAAACGCGCTTGGCAAAAGCCCCAAATTCTCACGAACACTCCCATCGTTAAGCGTCACGCCGATAGGGCTTCCGCCCTCCACATGTTGTCTCGGCATAAGGAGAGAGCGTATGTTAAACTCGGTCTGTACGAGTATTGTATTTTCTGTTCCCGTAATTTTCATAGTCATTATGTTTCCAGCCTGACCGCGCTCTATGACCTCTAAGTTTACAAGTGTGCCTATGGTATCTATAGGCCTTGCCCTAAATTCGCCATCTGGTTGTAGGGTCTTTATCAGCCTTGGGGCAGCATTATAACGTGTTCTTAAGCTTGCGTTTATGGATGCGGTTAGCTCTTCGTTGGTCATTTCAGCATACCATCTAAAGAAGTTTGACCAACTATCATAGCTTTGCACATTCCTATTTCTTATGAACAAGGTCATGTTCTCCTCGACTGATAGGTCGCCGAAGTCTGCGTTCCTATACTGTCTTACAGAAACGAGGTAAGGTCTTGTATTTGTAGGGAAGGTCATCATCGGTCGTTGCGCCCAGACTTCTCCATTGTTTGCGGTGACTCCTGCGCTTGTTGAGAAGAAGTTTGCACTTATTACTGCTCCATTAAAGGTAAGGCACATGCCTCTTGTTGCTCTAACAGCTTGCATGGTCTCCGAAGCTTCGCGCACATTGTTATAAACTTGGCTCATAACCGAGTCGCAGACATTAGCGCCAAATCTGTGAAAATTATTGGAATAAAATTGATTGTAGGCATAGCTTCTTGCGGTAACCGCTTGAACCTTTAAGGCTTCCATTCCAAACGAGACTGGCATCTCACTTGGAACGACCGAGTATAAGTACTCCTCGATATTCACCTCATTGACTATGATAAACCCGTCATCGTGCGCTATAATCTCCAGAATACCTCTATATTCAGGCGTACCTGAGCTTCTGTTTAGCCCATTGAGCGCCAGCTTGCCATCACCACTTATAAATGCCCTGCCCGAAAGCTCTGTTGTGTCAGTGAGTGTAAACCTCTCGCCAGGCGTGAAAACTTGCCTCTCGCTGCCCATTACAACTTCAAAACGCTCAGCAGATGTAATGTCAATGCTTGAATGATTAAAATTTCTAAAATCGGAATCCATTATGACAACACGAATACTCTCAAGAGGTGGTCGTGACTCTATAACTGCTGCCATTATCTCGCCATTATGTTCATAGAAACGACTTGTTTGACTTCCTACAATAATGTTTCTTGCTCCGCGCCAAGCGACATTAGCACCCTCTTCGGAGTAGACTCTGAAGTTCGGCGAAAGTGGCATCTCCCCACGCCCCCAAAACTCAATTCGATCACCATCATGTAAAAGTACTCGCTCATTAAAGCTATCTGAGTGGACTATAAGCTCACTAACCTCGCCACCTGATAGTACAAAAGTAGCGACCGTACCCTCGTGAGTTGCGACATCCCCGCTATAGCTAAAGGTCCGCTCAGCCCCACCTAAGAATATTGTCATTGAACCGCCACCAGCACGCACGATATATGCGCCTCGAAAGGTTGGTGTGTGGCTCTCTACATACATCGTCGCCAAAATTTGCCCATCTTTTTCCAAGACTCGTATTTGTGTATCAATAAACTCGCTAAAGTCAACCCCAGCACCACTAAACGCGCCTGAATCAGCTATTATATTGCCAAGGGGCAGCTGTGAATTGTTACTTGAGTCAGCGAGTACGATTATAGAGCGTTCTCGTATCCCCGTGTTCATCCCTGCTCCGTCAAGCTCTCTGACAGTACTCCAATACAAAGAAACCCACAGCGCGTATGATGCTGGCATGTGGCGGTTCTCGTCGGTTAGGCGCATTCTTGCAGGGTTGTCTTGATTTAGTCTGTTTAGCATGGCTTGCGCTTCTTGGACTGTAAGCTCATCATGCGGTCTGAACAACTCGCCGTCACCAAGCATTATGCCAAGCACATACGCCGCATTTATATATCTGTCGAACCAGTCGCTTGAGTTTGTATCGGTATAAATAATCTCGCGTTCAAGCCCTGCGATAGTGTGCGAGTCGCTTAAGGCAAGGACTGCCATACGTGCAGCAAGTGCGCGGGAAATAGGGATATCGTCGCCTATAGTTTGAAAGTTTTCGGGTGGTTGCTGTGTGGGTGTGGTATCTGTGGGCGGAGTGGGATTTTCGAAAGGCTCACGGAGTCCACTTTCGCTACTTGTAGTTTCTACAAGTAGAGGGAGTTGTGTTTCTGGCTCTATAGTTTCGTTTGTGCCGTTACAGGCTGTGAGTGTGAGTAGGAAAAGTATTGAGATTAAGCTGAGTGTATTTTTCATAGTCTTTTTATCCTCCTTGTGGTGCTAGGTTGTCCTATATTTTATTACTCCGCCAAAATTTAATTGGTGGAGTAATCTATTTATGTTTATGTGGTTGAAAGGAGTTTTATTCATTTTAGCATTATGGGAGAAAACCTGCAAGTGATACGTAAAGGCGCACAATTTGCGCCCTACAAAAACTATCTTACCCCTATCTTCGATTCAAAATAGCCCTCATATCTTCTCGACTAAAACATCCCGTAGCAACAATAAGCATCATGTACATAATCCCTGTCACGCCAAGCACCATAGCAAGCCCAAATGCATTGCCAAACAGCGCAAACATATTCCCTTTAACCATACGAATTACAAGCACAGTAAGTACCGCACTCAAAATAGGTTTTATAAACCAGTCAAGGATATTAACTTCAATGCGCGTTGCCACACGAATTTTGTTAAGACTCAGTGTACAAACTATGACCAGCCCGATAAAGCTGCCAAGGATGTAGCCATTAAGCCCCATTCGCGGCACAACAAACATGATAAAGCAGATCGAAATAGCAGATGAAATCAGTGCATTTCTAAATATAAAGACTTGCTCGCCAAGTCCGTTTAAAATTCCTGAAAGTGTCGTTTGCATATACAAAAACGGACACATTACACCGAGCAGAATAAGTATATGCGCAATATTTTGATTATAAATTATCTCACCCAGTTCGTTAGCGAGCATTATAAATACCCCCGCCGAGCCTATGCCAGTTATTGTTGTAAATAGCATGACTTTTGAAACAGTGTTAGATATTTTCCCAAACTTTTTCATAGTCATTGCTTCAGAAACAGCAGGGACTAAAGAGATTGATAAAGACACCAAAAGAGCCGATAAAAACTGCACAAGCGGCATAGCCATCCCTGTGAGCTTGCCGAATTCGCTCAGTGCTTCGCTGTTTGTCATACCGTATGCCATGAGGCGTCTTGGTAGCATCATATTTTCAAATGCTGAGAGTAAGGAACCACTTATACGGTTAAGTGTCAGAGGCAGAGCCATAGCACCTAGCATATAAAACGACTCGCGTGAGGAAAGGGTAGGCTTTTTAAAATGTGGCCACTTGAGCCTGTATCCTTTGTATGATGCGAGAACAAAAACGAACGATAAAACCTCACCCGCAAATATGCCAAGCATAGCAGCCGCAGTAGCATAGGCAAGCCCCAAAGGCATCATAGCCCCAGCGAGCAAGAAAATGATAGTCATGCGCACACATTGCTCCAGTACTTGGCTTATAGCGGGGATGATAGTTTCTTGTAAACCCATAAAATATCCGCGCACACAAGAACCAGCCGCCATAAAAGGAAAGCTCAGCGAGAGTATTTTAAGAGACATTGACAGCCGCTCATCGTTAAACATATACACAGCCACCATATTTGAGAAAAAGAACAAAATGATGCTTAGCAAAAAGCCTAGAACTGTACTAATCGCAAGGGCTTGCTTTAAAATACGCCCCATATTGCCATGTTGTTCCTTAGCCTTCTCACTCGCCACAAGCTTAGACACGCTTGTCGTAAGTCCTGAACAAGATATACTCCACGCCAGCGCATAAATGGGCATAATAAGCTGGAAAAGCCCCATCCCCTCAGGTCCAAGTATGTTTGACATATATATTCTATAGCCAAAACCAATTAAGCGGTTTATGAGATTGGCTACAGTGAGTATTAAAGTGCTTTGTACTATGCCTTTGCCGATTTTTTTTGCTACCATTGACATACCTCCGTTTGTGTCTTTGATAGTTTATTCGAGAGGTAGTAGGGGTAGAACGGGAAGGTTGGTGCAAAGGACACTGTCCAAGAATGCCAAAGCAAATATTCATGGCGACAAGCAGCGTCATCATCCCACAAAAAAGCACCTATCGTCCAATCGTCGATAGGTGAGACTGTAGACAAACCCATTTGCATGGCAAGGAAGGGTTCGGGAAACCTTTGGTTTCCTGAATAAAATCCGCAAGCTGGGCTTTAGTAACCGAAAGATATCTGACGCCCATAGGACGGTTTTCGCCGTAGGCGAAAATTGTGAGCCCAGCTGAGGGAAATTTTTCGCACACTAAGTACCTCGAAAAAATGGCAATGCCATTTTTTCGAACAGAGTGAAGACAAAGTCTTCACTCTGACCTATCGTCCAATCGTCGATAGGTACTTTTTGCTTATCCTATATTTTTAACCATGAAAAGGTGTCTCCACTGTATTCATATACAACGAACGGACCTCGCCCGTCACAGCGTCAATAACAAAATGGAATAGTTCATCCGCAAATGTGTGCTCTGTTGACTCTTCGCAGCGAATGAACCCGCTCCAAAACTGTACTTGCAGATACTGATTGTTGACAAAGAGCATATGACCACTTAAAGAGTCAATGCAGACGCCGAACTCTTCATATATCGCATCTGCGGCTATTATTGCAGCACCTTCAAAAGGTATGGCTATAGAAGTGTCTGGCTGCTGTAGATAGTCATCAAAGTAAATATGTGCAAGCTCAAAGCTTATGCCACGCTCTAGTTCAATCACATATAATGTGGAATTAAGGTCATCCGAGCTTGAACTTTCAGTCCAATCATAGACTTCTCTTTGCGTTTCTAAATCTCTGAGAGTAAGATGTCTACTTCTATCGCCCGAACTATCAAACGCCGCGCGACCTTCTATCTCAAGACCTAAGAAAGAAAGCGGGTCTACAGCTCTGTCATAAATGCGGAATTCAAAGTGCAAGTGCGGCCCTGTACCAAACGAACCTACATCACCAATATGCTCACCTCGGCGTACGAACTGACCTTCCTCAACATGGATAGCTGAAAGATGCATGTATAGTGTGGTGTAGCGTCCGCTATCGCCGTGTGTAAGTAATATGTCAGGCTGAGCATGGTCATTGAAAAGACCATGTAAAATCGTTACATAACCATCTTTTGCCGCTAGTACAGGTGTGCCTTCAGGGGCTGGGATGTCTATCCCTGTATGGAACTCTTCACGTCCCGATAGAGGGTTAGTCATCATGCCAAACGGTGATGTGATTTGTGTATAGCCCTCTGCAGGCCACATGAGCATAGCTTGAGACGAACTTCTTTCTTGTGGCTCGATTTGAGCCTCTTCTAGGGAAACGTACTCTTCTACTTCTGTATCTACATCAATAACATATTCCTCTGCTTCAGGCGTATATATAGGCATTGCAGCCCCCACCAAGTTAGACGCCCAAAAGCCGCCGCCAACAACCAATATCCCTACCGCCAAAGCCAAAGCCCCAACAGACTTCTTCATTTTTTTCGTATTCATCATGCTTATCAACCTCCTTTTGAAGCTATTTTTGGAATTGCATAGACTTGTGGCAAAAGCCACATTCCCAATCGGTCTACTATATGTTGTACTATGTTGTAAAACTTTCAAAATTGTCTCACCGTAGGCTGCTCTGTTTTTAGTGTCCATTTCAGACACTACTTTTTCATCACAGGACAGTTCACAGGCGGCATTCAACTGATTGTTTAGAGCATAAACAGCGGGATTAAACCAATGAATGGCGTTCGCAATAAGCGTAAGGAGCTTTATAACTAAGTCCTTGCGTCTGTAGTGTAGCATTTCATGAGTCAGTATCATGTGCAGTTCTTCATCTTCAAAATCCATGTCTGGAAGAACTATAGTCGGCTTTAACACGCCTATAAGCATAGGTGTATGGGCGGTTTTGCTAATAACTATCGGGATCTTGCACAGGGGCTCATCGGTTCTTTTTGCATCGTGCAGTACAATACGTCGATATTGCAGATACTTTTCTATGCTGAGTACGATAAATAAAACAGCACCCAATGCCCAAAAAGGAACTAAAATCGGCGCAATCATCTCAAGATACCCAGCGATTTGCCTTGTGACAGGCGAAGGAACAACTAAGTCAACACGGTAATCCATAGGCGTAGTTGCTATGAAACCATCAAGCGGGGACACCGTGATAGGTTCAAGCGTAATGCCCATTGGCACTCCTTGCGGTTCACTAAATTGGTGAACATTTATCGGGTCAACATTAGCCTCAGTGCCAATATTCGGCATCAAGCCTGCCAAGCCGACAGAAACATGCGTCCCACCGAGCAAAAAGATAAGAACAACAAGCAAAGAATAATAATGCCACGTTTTAGAAAACACTCTATCCGTAACAGGTCTGAGTACAACCAAAAGGATAAGTACCAAACTGCCTACAATAGTGCTTGTGATCAAACCAAGAAATAGGCTCATTTTATTACATCACCGCCTTTTCGTACATTACTGGAAAACCATTCTTGTAATTCTTGTACATCAGTTTCGCTCATACTGCCGTCCTCTACAAGTGCCGCCATAAAGTTCTTAACACTACCGCCGTAGAGAGAGGATATTATATTTCGCCCTTCTTGTTTTTGATAGTCCTCGAAGGTCACAATTGCGCTATAATAGTTTACTTTACCCTTCATATCCTTGCGCAAAAAACCTTTTGAAATTATTCTGTCTAACATTGTTGATATAGTGGAATTCTTCCAGCCCTTGCTATCTTCAAAAATAGCAAGGAGCTGCGTAACTGTTACGGGGGTAGCTAATTCCCATATTATTTGCATAAGTTCCATTTCCACATCGGAAAGTCTGCCTAGTTTATTCATGCGCGCACCTCCAAAACTTACTCCGCTTACTCCGACAACTTGTCGTTGCAAGATGAGTATACGACATCACGTCGGAGATGTCAATGAGTTTTTTGTAAAGGTTTTCTTAACAGTTATTAAGATTTGGTTAAGTAGCTTGCTCTTGTCCATACTCAGCGGATAATTTTACTGTACTGCACGTACTTTTTGTGATATACTATAAGTCGTAAAAAATCCAACCCAACAGGAAGGTACTTAATTATGACCAAAAAATTGAAATTTCTAGCAATTGCTATTATACTTACAGCGTCAATACTCCCTGCCACTCTTCATGCGCAAGTCCAAGACCCGCCAGGGTTTTTGCGTGTGGGGCTTGGGTCTGCGACTCATAATATTGAGTCGAACAGTCCATCTTTGGACGTGTTTCTAACAGATGGTTATCAGTTTATTGATATGGGAACGATTACGGGAGCAGCTACATTTAGGATAGTGCCGGACAATTATTATTATGTGTTTTCAGGTTATGTTACTGAAGGATTTTCGGTTGCCTCACAGCGTGCAGCAGAGGCTAATTCTATCCCGACACTTTCTGGTATGTGGGCGGTTTATAGAGGTCCGTTTAAAAGCGAGGCTGAAGCCTTGGCGCAAACAGGTGCATCTCATGGCGCGCTTCGGATGCCAAATGGCAGCCGATTTGCGCTTTATGCAGGGTGGCAAAGGATAGCTTTGTTTGACAGCTCTATTAACACGCCGTTTTTTGCTGATAGTCGCGGTGAGATGATTAATATAAATGGATATGACTACAAAGGGTATTTGGTCGCGCATAGGAGCGGCGATCATGTAACTCCTGTAAACCTAGTACATATCGAAGATTATCTGTTCTCAGTAGTGCCAAGCGAGATGCCAGCCAGCTGGCCATTACACGCGTTAAAAGCGCAAGCCGTAGCTGCTAGAAGCTACGCGCATACAACAGTTGGTGTGCATTCAGAGCGAGGTTATGACTTGTGCGCGACTGTATGCTGCCAAGTTTATTTAGGAATAAGACAAGAGTCCGAGCGCTCAACCGAAGCGGTCAGGGCAACAAGAGGTATTGTAGCACTTCATAACGGTGCGATAATCAATGCCGTATACAGCTCATCAAGCGGTGGAATCACAGACAATTCAGAAAATGTGTGGACAGAATCCGTACCCTACCTACGCTCGGTCACAGACCCACACGATACAACAGGTAGGGAATGGAGTCGAACCTTTACAAGAACTGAGCTTACCCAAATAGCTGCTGCTAATAATGTTGGAATAGGTACAGTACAAAGCGTTCGCATAGAGCCATCTCAGACAGGTCGAGTGCAGAGGCTCATTTTAGTGGGAGATAGTGGACAAGTAGCTCTTGAACGCGAAGCTATTAGAACGTTTTTTGCGCCGTCTGCAGGTGGTTCTTTGTACAGCAGAGTATTTAGGATAGATTCGTTTAGTGTGAGTGGTGGGGCTGTTGCTCCGCCTTCGCAGGGTGCGAATGTGTTTGTCACAAGTAGCTCTGTGCCTGAGCTCAGGGACATGAGCGGGCTTAGGTTCTTAGACGGCATGGGAGCACTTGCTCCGATCACTTCTGGCAATATACATGTACAGACTGCGGATGGACTCAGGGTGCTTAATCCTGCGGAAGCAGGAACAGCAAGTTCTGTAAGCAGCCCACAAAACTTCCAAATATCGGGTGGGCTAAGCTCGTCAAACTACTCTATCACCTTCATAGGGCGCGGCTGGGGACATGGCGTAGGCATGTCACAGCATGGCGCAAGAGGCATGGCGTATGCAGGCTACACATTTGAGCAAATACTTATGCATTATTTTAGGGGCATTACTTTAGGCGTCAGGGAGGCTTTTGAATAATGGACAAATCGCTGTTTAACTACGAACTACCGAAAGAGCTTATCGCGCAAAAACCGCTCAGCGAGCGCACTGCCTCAAGGCTGATGGTTTTGGACAGAAAGAATCAGACAATTACACACTCAACTTTCAAGCACATAGGCGACTTTTTAAAAAGAGGCGACTGCCTTGTACTTAATAATACAAAAGTCATCCCTGCAAGGCTAATAGGTACTCTGGAGGGACGCGATACAAATGTTGAGCTTTTACTTCTAAAACAGCTGGATGCAAATCGTTGGGACTGCATAGTCTATCCAGGTAAAAAGCTAAGAGAAGGCGCAAAAGTAACCTTTGGCGACAAGCTAAGTGCAACAGTAGAAAAAGTCCTAGAAGACGGTAACAGAATAGTAGAGTTCACATACAACGGCATCTTTGAAGAAATACTGGACGAACTGGGCGAAACGCCGCTCCCGCCGTATATAACCGAGAAACTAGAGGACAAATCGAGATATCAAACAGTATACGCAAAGCACAGAGGCTCAGCCGCTGCCCCTACCGCGGGCTTGCATTTTACAGAGGAGCTTTTCAAAGAACTAGAAGACAGAGGCGTAATCATCGCCTATTTCACGCTGCATATAGGACTAGGCACGTTCCGTCCTGTTAAAGTAGACAATATAGAAGACCATAAAATGCATTCCGAATACTGTGAACTTGAACCCGAAGAAGCTGATAAGATAAATAAAGCAAAAGCTGCGGGTGGGAGAGTAATAGCTCTAGGCACGACGGGTGTGCGGACATTGGAAGCATTTAATAGAGATGGGAAAATGTACCCAATTAATGCAGAGACAGATATATTTATCCACCCAGGGCATGAGTTTAAAATGGTGGATGGGATTATAACTAACTTTCATCTACCTGAATCTACTTTGATAATGTTGGTTTCGGCGTTTGCAGGTAGGGAGTTTACTCTAAAGGCGTATAAGACTGCTGTTCAGGAGCAGTATCGGTTTTTTAGTTTTGGGGATGGGATGTTGGTGGTTTAGAAGTATTTTATGATACTGGAGATTATGCGATAATTGCTAATATCAGTGAAGATAATTTATACTTATCCAACTTAGATGATATATTAAATACTGAAGTAAAGTGCTTTGCTCAAGTGAAAAAAAATCGTAAAAACGGTACGGCACTTTTGAAAAATACTACATTCTCAAAAATAAAAAACAACAAGGCAGACTTTATTGATAAAATCGCGGCTCTTTCGAATAATGACTCTTTTGATTTTGGGATTGAAGTTCGCTCAGAAATAAGAGGTAAAATTGTATATGAAATTGAAATTTTCTCCCTTTGCAAACAATGCAATTTTTAGTATAAGCATAATTGAATTATCTCCTTTGTCATTGCGGGCTATGACCTACAATCTTCTTTAGAGATTAACCAGAACTATTTAAAATGAGGAATCAACGGACTTAATATCGGTAATATCATGCTTTATTACAAATAAGTATTTTGGGGGTTGCATGTAAAATAGATGATGCTTTATAGATGGTCAGCAATCTGCCGCCTCCTATAAAGTTCGTGTTTAATGTCGGAAACGTGTTTTTTGTGATTGCAGAAAAGAGGTTGATCGCTTGAAGACAATGCGCGTGATAGTTCGAATTATAATAGGAGTGATTCTCGGAGCTATTGTCGCGGAGGCTTATTTTGCGCTTCTTTTATCTGCGACGCCTAGTGTTGATAAATTAGAGCGAGAGCTGCGAAGGAATTATAGGCATATTGCAATTGTTAGGGACTATTTGGTAGAGCAGGAAGTCGATCAGGGTAGTTTGTGGATACATGACGTTAGAGACATTAGGATTCAGAGGGCTTTCCATTGGAGTTCTCCTGTGGAGGACGAGGCATTACTTCGGTCTTTGAGAACTCTCCATTGGCGTGGATTCAGATATATACACATTGGATATGATAGCATTGTTTTTGAAAGATGGCATCTATTCTCGCATGATGGGTGGCAATCAAGAGGGCTTGTGTATTCAATAGATGGTCGCAGTCCTGAAGAAAGTCATGTGGTTTTTCTTTTAACCGAAAGTTATCCCTTGCCAAAAGAAAGGTGGTTTGCCTATATATCGGACGAGGCTGAGTTTTTCCGAAGATGGGATGAGTTTCTTTCTGATATCAGTTGGATAGGTGAAGAGTTTGTCCATAGTTTTGATAGCCTTATTGTAATAAAAGACTTTATGGCAGCGCGAAGAGAGCGACAGCTTTTAGTAAATGATAGGCATCTTAAAAATGCTGAAATGCAACGGTTTGACCTTAATATATCCATCCCGATAGATGACAAGGAAGTTTCAGAGTCTTTTTATGTTCTCTTTGGACATGGCTATACCCATGTAAGAAAAAGTGACAACATTATTTATTTTTTTAGGCATTGCTATTTGAGAAATATTTCTTATGGCATACTATATATAATTGATGAAAGTAGAGCCGCAAATAATCACCTGTCGATGATAATAGAGCCATCGTCTGTGCTTGGATGGTACTTTTACGTGGTTGATCGTTATGCGTGGCGTATAGTCGAATGGGATGAGTAGGCGGGGTTAGTGTTTTGTGTGAAACACAAAGCGTTCACCCTAGAGACGATTGCCTGAGAGCGACACACCCTGTTCGAAATGAACGATGATAACAAATGTTGTCATATGCGTAACGCGCACGTGCAGGGACGTGTACCCTACAGATACTATCCATCGCAAATTTTTTTATATGGTTTAACCTATAAATTCCGTACAAATACGACGCAAATGTAGGAAGTTAATAAGATAACGACTATACTCTGCCACACCAAACCCAAGGCGGTGATAAAACTTGAAAATAGTAATAGAAAAACCTCTAGACGACGAAGAAGAACAAATTATTGTTAAGAGTAACAATATAACTCCTGAACTCTTAAGTGCGCTTGGCAAGGTTGTGGCAAGGGGCAATGCACTGATTGCAAACGTTGGCACGGAAATCCATAGGGTAAGTCCTGGCGACATTTTTTATATAGAAACAGTTGATAATAAGACCTTTATCTACTGTGAAAGCAATGTTTATGAGTCAAAGCAGAAGCTTTATGAATTAGAAGAGCTAAAAGTGACTGACTTTTTACGAATATCTAAGTCCGCTATTATAAATTTGAGCAAAGTTAAGTCACTCATTCCATCTATATCTGGTAGGCTTGAAGCTGTCCTTCAAAATGGAGAGCGGGTCGTTATCTCGCGACAATACGTTGCCGAGCTTAAGAAAAATTTTGGAATATAGAGGAGATTGCCATGGATTTTAAAGTGTTTGTGAGAGAGATGTTTGACACATTTTTTGTTATTTTTACTTGTGCTGTTTTAGGCATGTCTATATATTTGCGCTTGCTAGGCGTTGAATTTGCGCCGCTTAGTGATATTTCAGGCATTTTTGCTACATGTATTCTTACTTCTTTGGCTGGATTTGTTTTATACTCAAAGCGAGAGCCGAAGCGTACAGAAGTAGTTATACGTCACGCTATTCATCTACTTTTAGTCATGGTCATTTCCTTAGTAATGGCAAGCTATATCGGATGGGTGCTATGGAGCGTACCGATTACTATTTTTAGGTTTTTGGCTTTGATTATGGGAATATATATTGCGTCAATGATGATCACTCTTTATCAGTCGAAGAAGTTGGCTGATGAGCTTAATGAGAAGTTGAAGGAGCGGTATAAGAAGTAACGATTATGGTGAAATCCATTCCAAACAGTAACAGAAAGCATAGGATTTTTCTACACATCAAGGAGTCAGGTTCCCATCGTGTCCTAAGGCACAGTGACCGAAAACCTGCGGTCGACGGATATCCGTTGCACACAGCGGGCGGCGTTTACGCCGTTTTTGCCGTAGGCAAAAATCTTGAGAAGATGTGTAGGAAAAAGACAAGGTTTATGTTACTGTTTGGAACGGAGTTCACTATACAACTTACCCTTGTTTCTTTACCACTCACATATCAAAACCTACAGGTCACTAGTAGACCTATTGATTATAAAAAATCACCTGCTATACTTGATATTGTATTCAAAAAATATCAAGAGCGTAGGTGTTTTTTTATGCCCGACACAAACCCAAAGCCAAAACAGAAGCCCTACTCGTCCCCGTCTGACATAGAACTAATGAATCTCGCAAAAAAGAGAGTGCAGCAAAGGGATATTTTCAAGTTGCACTTTGGTACATATTTTATGGCTAGTGTTTGTATAATCACCTATCTTCTCATAACTACAGTGACTATACGGGACGTTTTGATTATCTCTGGCTGGGGCTTGACAATCGCTGTTCACGCATTAGTAATCCGCTTTAAGTTAACCGATATAAAAGTTAATGTATCTGAAGAATATTACAGATTAAAGCAGTCTGTAATGATAGGTAGTAGCAATGACCAGGAGGAAAGTCTTATGAATCTACAGTACGAACAAGAAGTCGCAATACACAATAAAAAGGACGCAATAATGGCGCTTGGATTTTTTGTGTATTTTATTATAAGAGATTTTGTAGTTAGCATAGGCTGGTCACAATTTAATATCTCTGGCGAAGCACATATACTAGAAGAGTGGCGACTTTTGATTGCTATTACTTGTTTTATTGATATTTTAATTGTGCTTGCGATTGTGAAATTAAGAAAGCAGACGCTCGCCTCAATCGGCTTGCACAAGAAAAATATTTGGTCAGCTATTGGACTTGGACTTTTGTTTGCTCCAATTTTTATAATTGTTCGAGCTACTCCAGGGGGTATGATTGACGGATGGGAACTGCGTTCTTTTGGCTCTTTGGGTGCGTTTATGCTGCTTTTACTGAATGTAACACTTTGGGCGGTAAGAGAGGACATAAGCTTTGTTGGTTTTATTCAGACTAGATTGTATGGCCTGGTAAAAAATGACTTTTGGGCGATAAACTTAGGGGCAACTCTGTTTACCTTAGTACATCTTCCATCACGATTAGTAGACGGAGTGCCTTTAGATATGACCTTTTTCTTGTTGATGATAAACTGGTTTTTTATGCACCGCGCTTTTGTCCTACTTTTCAAGAGATACTTTTCGCTTATCCCCGTTTTCATAATGCATGTAGCCTCAAATTTTCCAGGGCTTTGGCAGGGTGGCAGAGCTGGAGCGGAGTGGTTGTGGACTGTGCTTCCAACTGTCATGTTTTGTGTGGCAGTAGAGATTTGGTATTGGAGATGGAGTGAAGGTAAAACAGATAAAGGAGAAAATATTTATGATGAAGATAATTAAGGCAAAAATTGCGCCTATAATAATGTGTATTGTGCTACTCTCTGCTGCGTTGCCGATGAGCATATCAGCGCAAGGCGCGATAAACAGAGAGGTAGAGAATCATATTTTAACTCAACTAAACCGCGCCAGAATCCCAAACGCCGCCATATCCATAATACAAGACGGTGAAACCTCACACATCCTAAAAGACGCAACGCAAGACTCCCTATTCCAAATAGGCTCTATCTCAAAATCATTTACAGGATTTGGCGTACTGTTATTAGAGGATATGGGGCTGCTTTGTGTGACTGACCCTATAAGCGATCACTTACCATGGCTTGTGACAAACTACAGAGGCACACCTGTCGCGCATAACTCTCTGACTATCTACACCTTTTTACAGCATACAAGCGGTTTAACGAGTGATGAAAGGCGTTTCCCGCGAGCTGCATTGACAGAGACAGCTGATGAGTTTGTCGCACGGCTTATAGGAATGGAGCTTGCTTTTTACCCATCGACAGCTCATGTATATGGCAATATAAACTATATTATTCTAGGACTTCTAATTGAAGCGGTATCAGGGCAGAGCTATGACGAGTTTATGACTGAACATGTGCTATACCCGCTTGGCTTGTACAACACGTTTACAAATATGCAACGCGCATACGAAACAGGACGAGTCATAGGCGGCAATAGACTAAGATTCTTGCAATTAGTATCTTGGAACCCTTCCGTCTCGCACCTTACAGTACCAACAGGTTTTATATACTCAGATTTATCGGATATGGTGCGCTGGACAGGGATTCATCTTGGCATCGTAGATATTTCGGAGCAGTTTGAACGAGTTGTCAGAAGGTCACATGAAAACAACCATGGTACTATAAACCCCTTTGCGTATGGAGACTTTTTCTACGCGGCAGGGTGGTATGTGAACCATGAGCGTGGCACAGTACATCATAATGGTTCTACGGCTGGGTATTCTTCAGCACTTAGGATGCTCCCATATGAAAATACCGCCGTAGTGATTCTTGGCAACTTATCGCATGGCACTGTAGCATTTGGTGCTTTAATTTTGGATATTATCACTGGTGGAGCTTTTGTAAATATACGAATGGATATATTCACAATTTTTGATATTATTTTTGGTATTTTGACAATTATAGGCATTGTTTATGTGGGATTATTTGTTCGGTTTTTTATAAAGCTGACCAAAAGGCTTCGCAGTGGAGAGACGGTAAAAGGAAAGTTCTCGTTTAAAAATCTCTTTGGGCTTATTGAGCCAACTCTTTCTCTTGCAAGTTTTTATATTGCTCCGTCTATTATCTTTAGCACTTCACGCGAGTTTTATCTGGAATATACACCCGCTAGCATTCATATAGCGGAGATAGCTATATGGATTATGGCAGTGTACTCTTTGACCCTGTTATGGGCTAAGGTGTTTGTTCATCCGAGAGAAGGCGCATTGCATTAATAATCGCATGGCTGCTCTCGCGGTTGTCCGTAATATTTGGCAACCGTGAACTTTATAGCAAAATCCATCCCAAAATAGTAACAGTAAACATAGAACTTTTCTCGCAGAGCGAGGAGTCAGGTTCCCGTCGTGCGCCCTAAGGCACAGTGACCGAAAACCTGCGTGCGACGGATATCCGTTGCACGCAGTGGGCACCGTTTACGCCGTTTTTGCCGTAGGCAAAAATTTTGAGAAGATATGTGAGAAAAAGACAAGCTTATTGTTACTGTTTGAGGCGGGATTCACTATACATTGCACTTGCTCAAGCCTTCTTAACCTTTTGCAATTCAATAGTATTTCTACATTTACTTAACGCTCGTTTGAGATTAGGTGCTTTTGGCAAACCACTATCTTGACTACTTC